>Ga0065714_10002200_pt1 | contig 145275 bp, 98 predicted proteins | sample MisRhiReplicate2_FD_59101 | JGI IMG/M metagenome (GOLD analysis project Ga0065714, IMG submission 59101) | Miscanthus rhizosphere microbial communities from Kellogg Biological Station, MSU, sample Rhizosphere Soil Replicate 2: eDNA_1 v2... | ecosystem: Host-associated > Plants > Roots >...
AATTGCATGATTGTGAATTCTGGAATTGGTTCTACATTTGCTTAACGGTGTTAGATTATTTACACCTAATATTCCAGTCATGGGAAGTAAAGAAAGAATTCTACGTTTAAAAGATGAAACCAGAACAAAAATTCTGGATGCCGCCCTGAACATTGTTCAAACAGAAGGCTGGCAGGCATTGAGTATGCGTAAAATTGCCGACCAGATTGAATATACAGCACCAATTATTTACGAATACTTTTCTAACAAAGACGGCATTTTACTGGAACTCACCAGAAGAGGGTATTTAATGTTGGCGAAAGATATCCGCGAAGCCAGGGATAAATACGAATCTCCGGAAGATAAAATGGAAGCCATGTGGATTGCCTACTGGAACTTTGCCTTTGCCCACAAAGAATTTTATCAATTGATGTACGGGGTAGATATGGTTTGTTGCAGCGTTAAAAAGTCGATGCCAGAAGCCGAAAACGTGGGGGGAATGTTGGGAGATGTAATCGAATCCTTATTCAAGAAAAAACCAGTATCTGAAGATGATATCTGCATGAAGTATTACACTTACTGGTCCATCATCCATGGTTTAATTTCCATCAACCTGGTTCGCCCCAATGGCAGAACTACCGACGAGTTAAACCAGCAAATTTTAAAAGATGCCATCAAGGGCATTACATTATCTATTAATAGTTAATTTTTTTTACACGATAATTTAACACCGTTAAATTATTATACACCTTAAGTCCAATTAAATTTAATCATATGAAATCTCTACATCGCTTGTATCCTTTACTTAACACTGTTAAATGGTTTAATAGCATTAAGTTATTGTTAACAATTTCTCTTCTATCTATAATTCTGGTGAGTTGTAAGTCGTCTCCTGACCAAGCTGCAGCTGCACCACCGCCACCAGCTTTACCAGTAAGCGCGATTAACGCCAGCACAGAAACTACGTATATTGAATATCCGGCTTCTATTCAGGGGGCTGTTGATATCGATGTGCGTCCGCAGGTAAGTGGTTACTTACAAAGTGTTTTGGTTAACGAAGGCGCTTATGTAACCGCCGGGCAAACCTTATTTAAAATTAACGAAAACCCTTATCGAGAGGCTTTAAACAATGCCAAAGCGAGTTTACATGCAGCAGAAGCCGCTATCTTAAACGCTCAGTTAGAGGTTGATAAGTTAACACCACTTGTTCAGAATAAAGTTGTTTCTGATATTCAGTTAAAAACGGCAAAAACAGCTTATAAAATTGCGCAGGCAAATGCCGAACAAGCTAAAGCTAGTGTTGCTGCAGCACAGATTAACTTAGGTTATACTAATGTTAAGGCTACTGTTAGCGGTTACATCGGCCGTATCCCTAAAAAACAGGGAAGTCTGGTTTCTCCGACAGATCAGGTTGCTTTAACACAGTTATCCGATATCCACGAAGTACATGTTTATTTCTCCCTTGCAGAAAACGACTTCAATAGTTTTAATGCAAATTATCCAGGTAAAACACCTGCCGACAGGATTAAACACTTACCGGCAGTAGAACTATTATTGGCCGATAATTCTGCTTACCCGATTAAAGGTAAGATCGATATGATCGATGGTCAGTTTGATAAAAACACAGGTGCCATTACGCTTAGGGCAAGTTTCCCTAATGCAAGCGGCGTTCTTCGCTCGGGTAATACCGGTAAGATCCGTTTAGGTTTGCAGCACGATAATGCCATTCTGGTGCCTCAGTCATCAACGGTAGAAATGCAGGATAAAGTATTTGTATTTACCGTAGGCGACAGCAGTAAGGTGAAAAAACAATCCATTACCATTGTTGGTAAAGCCGGCGAAAATTACCTGGTTAAAGACGGCGTAAAAGTTGGCGACCAGATTGTGTTAAGCGGCGTTGATAAATTACAGGAGGGCATGGTAATCCAGCCACAAAAAGCAGCAGATAAAGTAGCTGTTGCAAAAACAAAAAATTAATAAGACCTAAAATCTAAAAAGTCATGTTTCAGAAATTTATAGACAGGCCTGTACTTTCGACTGTTATTTCCATCTTACTGGTAATAGTTGGTATACTTGGCTTAACAAAGTTGCCCTTAGAGCGCTTTCCAAATATCGCACCTCCGTCGGTATTGGTAACAGCGGTGTATCCTGGGGCCAATGCCGAAACGATTTTACGTTCGGTAACTCCATCATTGGAGGAAGCAATTAATGGTGTGGAGAACATGACCTACATGACCTCCAGCGCCAGTAACGACGGTACTTTGGCCATCACAGTTTACTTTCAACAAGGTACCAACCCCGATCAGGCAGCTGTTAATGTGCAGAACCGGGTTTCGCAGGCCACCAGCCAGTTACCTGCCGAGGTGGTACAATATGGTATCACCACTACCAAACAGCAAAACAGCTTTATTGGTGCCATCGGTGTTTACTCAGAAGATCCTAAAAAATACGATGCCGTTTTTGTAAACAACTATGCACAGATCAATATCATTCCCGAACTTAAACGTATCCCGGGAGTAGGTTCGGCCAGTGTATTTGGTGGTATTAAAGATTACTCAATGCGGATCTGGTTAAACCCAAGTCAGTTGGCCACTTACAAAATCACACCCAATGAAGTGATCACCGCCATTCAGGACAAAAACCTGGAAGCAGCACCTGGTCGGTTTGGGGAAAGAAGCAACGAAGCCTTTGAATATATCATCAAATATAAAGGTAAACTGACCAAACCAGAGGAATACCAGAATATAGCGATCCGTTCTAATGCTGATGGTTCTATATTACGTTTAAAAGATGTGGCCCGTGTAGAATTGGGTGCTTACAGTTATGGTAGTGTAAACCGTTTAAACGGACATGATGGTATTACCATTGGTATAATTCAGTTATCAGGCTCAAATGCCAACGAAATCCAGATTGCCATTGATAAACTGATGGCAAAACTTTCGAAAGATTTCCCTGCGGGTATTAAATTCAATCAGTTTTACCGTACCAAAACCGATCTTGATGAATCCATCAACCAGGTAGAGCATACTTTGATAGAAGCCTTTTTACTGGTATTTATCGTTGTATTTATCTTCCTTCAGGATTTCAGGTCTACCTTAATTCCAGCTATAGCGGTTCCGGTGGCGATTATCGGTACTTTCTTTTTCATGCAGCTATTTGGCTTCTCTGTTAACCTTTTAACCCTGTTCGCACTGGTACTGGCCATTGGTATTGTGGTAGATGATGCGATTGTGGTAGTAGAAGCGGTGCATGCCAAAATGGAAGAAAATCCTTCGCTTAGCCCTAGGGCGGCAACTACCGAGGCGATGAACGAAATTACCGGAGCTATTATATCGATTACACTGGTAATGGCGGCCGTATTTTTACCTGTTGGTTTTATGACCGGCTCTACAGGTATTTTCTACAAACAGTTCGCCTTAACCATGGCTATTGCCATCATTATCTCGGCTGTTAACGCCTTAACTTTAAGCCCTGCATTGGCGGCCTTATTTTTAAAGAACAAACATGCCGAAGGTGGACATCACGCACCTAAAAAAGGTTTTGTAGAAAAGTTTTATGCAGGTTTTAACGGTGGCTTCAATTATATGACCAACCGTTATATTGGCGGCTTAAAAGTATTGATCCGCAACAAATGGATCAGTATGGGTGGATTAGCTTTAATCGTTTTGCTTACCATTTTCCTTGTAGGCAGAACAAAAACAGGCTTTATCCCTACAGAGGATCAGGGTTTTGTGGCTATCGCGGTTGCCAGTCCATCGGGAACATCATTGGCCAATACCAATAAAATATTAAAACAGGCCGAAGCAGAGTTGAGNGCAATGCCATCAGCAAGATTTGTGATGTCGTTGGCNGGTTATAACTTTTTAACGGCATCAAACAGTCCATCAGCNGGTCAGATTTTCTTATTGTTGAAACCAAATGACGAAAGAGGGGCGGTNAAAAATATCGATGAGATACAAAATATCNTAAGGGCTAAAATGGCAGCCATATCTGCCGGTACCTTCTTTGTATTCAGTTTCCCTACGGTTCCGGGCTTTAGTAACGTAGAGGCCATGAACGTGATGTTACAGGATAAAACGAATGGCAGGCTGGATAAATTTAGTGGTGTAGCGAATAACTTTATTGGAAAGTTAATGGCGAAACCGGCTATTGCCTATGCGTTTACTTCTTATAAAGCAGATTATCCGCAGTTACAATTGGATGTTAACGATGAAAAAGCCGATCAGTTGGGCGTAAGCAAAAAAGATATCCTACAAACCATGCAGACTTATTTTGGTACGGCGCAGGCCTCAGATTTTAACCGCTTTGGTAAATACTACCGTGTAGTGGTTCAGGCAGATGTTGCCGACAGAACCGATCCGGCAAGTATCGACCGTGTGTTTGTTAAAAACAAAAATGGAGAAAGTGTGCCGATTAGTACCCTGGTTAAATTAACCCGTGTATATGGTTCTGAAACCGCTTCGCGTTATAACCTGTTTAACTCTATCGAGGTAAATGCGATCCCTAAACCGGGCTTTAGTTCTGGTGATGCGATTAAAGCGATAGAAGAAACTGCCAGAGAACAATTGCCAACGGGTTATGCTTATGAATTCTCCGGACAAACACGTGAGGAGATTTCTTCAGGCGGACAGTCTACTATAATCTTCCTGCTTTGTTTGGTGTTTGTTTACTTCTTATTATCAGCACAGTATGAGAGTTACATCTTGCCATTGGCAGTAATACTTTCTATCCCTACAGGTGTATTCGGTGTGTTTGTGGTATTGGGCTTAACTGGTATCGAAAATAACATTTATGTACAGGTAGCGCTGATTATGTTGATCGGTTTGCTGGCTAAAAACGCCATCCTGATTGTGGAATTTGCCGTGCAGCGACGAAAGGCGGGACTCAGTTTGGTTGATTCGGCTATAGAAGCAGCGCGATTGAGGATCAGACCAATTATTATGACATCACTTGCCTTTGTGTTTGGTTTGTTCCCGATGAGTATTGCAACGGGTCCATCGGCACAGGGTAACCACTCCATCAGTATCGGTGCTGCAGGTGGTATGGTATCGGGTGTAATTTTAGGTTTGTTCATCATCCCGGTACTTTTTGTCATCTTCCAGGCTTTACAGGAAAAAATATCAAAAAAATCAAGAAATGAGGTTGTTCACCACAATGGAGAACCTGTAAATAATAATCATGTAGTTTATGAAACGGTTTAATATCATTACCATCCTGCTCCTTGCTTTAATCTGGAGCGGATGTTCGGTTTCGAAAGATACAGCGCTGCCAAATATCGCACCTGGATTATTTAGAAACAGTTCACCACAAGACTCTTCGAGCATAGGCACAATGCCCTTAAAGAGTTTTATCAACGACCTTACTGTTCAAAATTTAATTGATACAGCTTTGGTTAAAAATTACGATATGCAGATTGCATTGAAAAATATCGATGCAGCCGAAGTATTGTTTAAACAATCGAAATTGGGTTATCTGCCTGAACTGAAACTGCAGGTGTCGGCAAATTCAAGCCGTCCGAGCGATAACAGTTTAAACGGATTAAGCCTGAACCAGTTTACAGGCTCAACACACATTGAAGATTACAATGCAAACCTGGGTTTGGTTTGGGAGGCTGATATCTGGGGTAAAATCCGCAATCAAAAAGCTGGCGCTTTAGCCAGTTTTTTGCAGACAGAAGAGGCACGTAAAGCAGTACAAACGCGTTTGGTGGCCAATGTTGCACAAGGTTATTACAATTTGTTAATGCTTGATGCGCAACTGGAAATTGCCAAAAAGAACTTAAAGCTTAACGATAGCACGCTGAGGATTATCAATTTACAGTTCGATGCTGGTCAGGTAACTTCATTAGCGATACAGCAAGCCCAGGCACAACAGCTGGTTGCCGCGCAGTTAATTCCCCGTTTAGAGCAGGGTGTAACCTTACAGGAGAATGCTTTAAGCGTACTGATTGGTACTTTGCCTAAAGCCATTAACCGCGAGAGCCGTTTGGATAAAATGAATATCCCACAGAACCTAAACGCAGGTTTTCCTTCGTCGATGTTAAGCCGCAGGCCCGATATTAAAAGTGCCGAACTGGCGCTTACCATTGCCAATGCAAAGGTTGGTGTAGCGAAAGCAAGTTTGTATCCATCGCTGGTGATTACCGCAAGTGGAGGGATCAACTCTTTTAAAGCCAGCAACTGGTTTAATGTACCGGCATCTTTATTCGGATTGGTTGGGGCAGGCATTACCCAGCCGATTTTTCAAAGAGGTCAGTTAAAAAGCAATTTAGAGCTGGCTAAGATAGACCGTGAGAAATCGGTAATCCAGTTCCGTCAGTCGGTATTAAATGCTGTTGGCGAAGTGTCTGACGAGTTAACGAAAGTAGAGAAGTTAAAAACGCAATACAGCATAGCTGAAAAAAGGACACAAACTTTACAACAGGCCTCGCGCAATGCCAATTTGTTGTTTAAAAGCGGTATGGCCAACTACCTGGAGGTAATTACCGCGCAAGGCAATTTATTGCAGAGCGAACTGGAGTTAACCACCATTAAAACAGAGCAGTTAAATGCTGTTGTTGGTTTGTACCGTTCGTTAGGGGGTGGGTGGAATTAATTGAAATATCTAAACCTATAAGGTCTTAAAGACCTTATAGGTTTGTGTATAAATTTAGGCACTAAGGGCGCGATGTTCTTGGTGCTTTTTTGTTAATAAATGTTTCTATGGTACTTGCTATATCATCCGATCGTCATTCCCGCGCAGGCGGGAACCCTAAAGCGCTTTTAATTTTAAAACTATGGGTGGGAACTCCCCTCCTTCAGGAGGGGTTGGGGGAGGTTTTGCCTTCTGCACTATCTTGCCTCGGCTCACCGCCGCCGAGGGGCTCTTTCTTTATCCTTGATGATAAAGAAACAAACAATCAAGGCTTGGATCTGATGTCGGATAAATTCGTCAAAGCTTTATTGGTCGTCAGCACAAGCCCCCGATGAAAAATCGGGGAGGGCGTGCTGCCTCGGGGTAGTGGTAGGTTCGAAAGGGAGTGCAAAAGCTTTAACATTTTCTCCTTCCATCATTTCCTAGGCCGATAGCAAGGTGCAGATCGCATGGAGCATATTGCAGGATGCGGTAATTTGTTTTTTAGCTCTTTCCCTTTAAGGGGAAAGGTGACGATAGGCGGATAGGAGTTTAAGGCGCTCGCTATAATGCGGTCGTCATTCCCGCGCAGGCGGGAACCTTAAAGCGGTCGCTATGTTGCTGCCCTCTGCTCAGTCTTGCCTCGGCTCACCGCCGCCGAGGGGGCTCTTTCTTTTCTCTTGATAGAAAAGAAACAAACCTGAGCGTAGCGAAAGCATGCCTGCCATTGAAAACAACAAACACCAAGGCATAACTGAAAGGCTAGGATCTGATGTCGGATAAATTCGTCAAAGCTTTATTGGTCGTCAGCACAAGCCCCGATGAAAAATCGGGGAGGGCGTGCTGCCTCGGGGTAGTGGTAGGTTGAAAGGCGGTGCTAAAGCTTTAACGTTTTCTCCTTCCATCATATCCAAGGCCGGATAGCAGGGTGCAGATCGCATGGAGCATATTGCAGGGTGCGGTAATTTTTTTTTTAGCCCTTTCCCTTTCTGGGGAAAGGTGCCGATAGACAGATAGGAGGTAAGGCGCTCGCTATAATGCGGTCGTCATTCCCGCGCAGGCGGGAACCTTAAAGCGGTCGCTATGTTGCTGCCTTAGGCACAGTCTTGCCTCGGCTCACCGCCGCCGAAGGGCTCTTTCTTTATCCTTGATGATAAAGAAACAACCTGAGCGCAGCGAAAGCATGCCTACCTTAACAATAACAACAAACAAGGCATAACTGAAAGGCTTGGAACTGATGTCGGATAAATTCGTCAAAGCTTTTTTGGTCGTCAGCACAAGCCCCGATGAAGGATCGGGGAGGGCGTGCTGCCTCTGGGTAGTGGTAGGTTGAAAGGGGGTGCTAAAGCTTTAACGTTTTCTCCTTCCATCATATCCTAGGCCGGATAGCAAGGTGCAGATGGCAGGGAGCATATTGCAGGATGCGGTAATTTGTTTTTTAGCCCTTTCCCTTTAAGGGGAAAGGTGCCGATAGGCAGATAGGAGTTTAAGGCGCTCGCTATAATGCGGTCGTCATTCCCGTGCAGGCGGGAACCTTAAAGCGCTTTTAATTTTAAAACTATGGGTGGGAACTCCCCTCCTGAAGGAGGGGTTGGGGAGGTTTTGCCTTCTCCACCATTTCCATACCCCAATACCGACACAACTGTGCTCCAAAATAACCCTAGGCTATCTTTCTCTTCACCTTTTATTTAGCTATTGTTAACCCGCAAACCGAAAGCGATGCAAGTCTTTAGTATCGCTGATCTTCAACGTGGCGCTGTTTCAGCCAAAGTAAGCCCGAAGCAGTAGGCAAGTAGGTGTACGGCAGGGTGCAGGCAAGCCTGGCCGGAAGGTGGCCTAAACGTGGGGTAAATGTGGCGTAAAGGTGGGCTTTGGAATATTTTTTTTGGGATTTTTAGTCAGATTGACTAAATTGGGTGATCATCCCTTTTGTTTAACCGAATATACTAAAATTATGGCTATCCAAAATGGAATTATCAAAATTAACGGACAACTGGGCGATCTTGTTTTTTACAAACGCGGAAGTAAGGATGTTGTCAGACAAAAAGCTGCCCAAAAACAGCAAACCGAAGCGAGTAAAAAAAGCAGTCGCGATTTTGGCTCGGCCAGCAGAAATGCGGCTTATATCCGTAAAGCATTTGCACCGCTCGTAAAGCTTTACGCTTATGGCGATCTCCTCAATCGCCTGAACAAACGTTTTATCGAAATCTTTAAAACCATCCCGGCCGAACAGGCAGGTGATAAAAAACTGATCGATGGTGATATCACTTTGCTTAAGGGTTTCGAATTCAACAGCAGCAAGCCCCTCGGAACTTTATGGCTGAACGAAACGGTTTTGTGCATCGAACCCGATGGATTAGTAAAATTGATGCTGCCTAAGGGCGAACTCAAATCGCTCCTGAAACCGCATCCTAAGGCTACCGAAGCCCGGTTGCAGGTGATGGGCTTTTATTTCGAACTGGATGCTAACGGTGACTACGAAATTATTGAGGTGAATGATTTGATTGTCCCTTTAAATAACATGCATTTTCCGAAAACAACCTTAGCCTTACGCCTAAATCACCAGGGCGATAAAGCCTTGATTTTCGCTATGGGCATTTCATTTTTTACCGGTACGTCACGCTTTGCCGACAGGCGTTATTATGCGGCTAAAATTGTTCATGCCCTGCAGGTAAAGGATGGCTTGGTCGTCGATTTTGTGGGGCGCCCTAAAGTGGAGAGGGAGGTAGTAGAGCAAGGGGATAAGTTAAGCTGGGTGGTAGAGGAAGGTTGAATTGGAGGTCTGAACCATACTTTCAAGCTATTCTTTTTATGTTTACGGTTAACCGTATAAAATTGTGTATCGCATTAAATAGGTTTGGTCTTGTTAAATTTTTAAAACCAAATCTTATGGCTTATTACAGATTAAATCTTAACCGTCAATCTAATGGCGATCATGAGGTGCACGAACAGGGATGTACCTATTATCCAACACAAAATTATGATAGCTTAGGCAGCCATGATTCTTGTAAATCAGCAGTGGATAAAGCAAAAAAGGACTATCCGGACAAGCGGATTAATGGTTGCTACTATTGTTCAAGGTCGTGCCATACAAGCTAAATGGGAAAATCAAATAAATATTCTTCTTTAGGAGGAATATTTATTTTTTAAATGGCCATTATAATATTAAATTCGGGTGACCAAATTAAACGCTCCAATCTAAATGCCTATTCGTAAACTTGAGGAACCCCCTTATCTAAATTATTATCAAGAATTTGGGCAAGTTCCCACCAACTACTACAAAGGGATTATCATTTGATCCTTTCCGATTTATGCTATAACTGGTAGCGATCGAATCGGTTAGTTTCGCTCGAAATTCAATTGAACAATATCATTTTAATAATACAGAAAAGCTTTGTTTGCTGAGATTAATAATTGTTATTTTTAGACTCAGAACCAAACTATATGTTTAAGGTTAAACCGCCAGTCGCATCTTGGTTGTTAAGGACCTGAACATCTTTATTTTAAAAATAAATGACTCATAAAAATATCAAGCAATTAGAAATAGAATTGTGGGAAGCGGCAGACGAATTGAGAGCAAATTCTAAATTAACTGCCGGAGAATATAAAGATCCATTATTGGGCTTAGTGCTATTGCGTTTCGCACAAAACCGATATGAAGAAGCCAAAATACATTTAGAAAATACTTTACCGATTAATCCGAGAACAGGAAAAAGAAGAGAATTAACTAAAGATGATTTTGCCGCATCTGGTGCAATTATGTTGCCCGAAAAGGCCAAGTACGAATATTTAGCTGGCTTGCCAGAAAGTGAAGACATTGCCGAAGCTGTAAATGCGGCAATGAAAATGATTGAGGATGATTATCCTGATTTGGCCGGTATTTTACCACGTAACTATCAAGATTTAATGCCAGATGATGACCAGGAAGCAAATCTTTTGCGTAATCTCATTAGGATATTCAATCGCGACTCCGTTAAAAAAGCTACGGGTGATGTTTTCGGGCGTGTTTATGAATACTTCTTAATGAAGCTTTCTATGATGGGGGCAGGTGCCCAAGAAGGTGGGGAATTCTTCACGCCGCCATCATTGGTGCAATTGATTGTAAACTTCATTCAGCCTAACCATGGCATTATATACGATCCCGCTTGTGGTTCCGGTGGAATGTTTGTACAATCGGCACACTTTGTAAAAAACCACGAAAACAAAAATGTGAACGAAGCCATTACCGTTTTTGGTACCGAATATAAATCAAATACGACCAGGCTGGCCAAAATGAACTTGGCTATACACGGTATTGATGGTAAAATAGCCAATAACAATTCCTTTTATTCAGACCCTCACGAGTTGGTTGGTAAATGCGATTTTGTAATGGCGAACCCACCTTTTAATGTGGATAAAGTAGATGCTAAGAATAAATTCTTAGCAGAAGATAAACGCTTACCTTTCGGTGCCCCTTTAACAGGGAAAGGTACCATTGGTAATGCCAACTATTTGTGGATACAATACTTCCATTCTTACTTAAATCCAAATGGGCGTGCTGGTTTTGTAATGGCATCTTCAGCGACTGATGCAGGCAATGCCGAAAAACGAGTACGCGAAAAATTGGTAAAAACTGGCGATGTAGATTGTATTGTCTCTATCAGCAACAACTTTTTTTATACCCGCTCTTTGCCTTGCCACCTTTGGTTTTTTGATAAAGGTAAAAACCAGGCCAATAAAGACAAAGTTTTAATGATTGATGCCCGTAATGTTTACCGCAAAGTAAGCACCACCATTAACGATTTTGATGAAGACCAATTAGCAGGCCTAACCGCCATAATGGCGATGTATCGTGGCGAAAAACCAGAAGTAAAACCCGATAACGCTTGGTTTAATACACATTTTCCCGATGGGAAATACCGAGACATTGAAGGTTTATGCAAAATTGTAGACAGAAGCGAAATTACCGAACAAGATTACAGCTTAACCCCAGGCCGTTACGTTGGGGTAAATATTAACATTGATATGGATTTTGATTACCAAAGCAGGATGAAAGAAATACATAGCGAACTTGCAACTTTAAATGTAGAAGCAAATAATTTGATGGCGCAAATACAAGGGTTTAAGTTATGAGGGAGGGATGGAAAGAGGTTGAATTAGGTGATATTGCATATTATGTAAAAGATAAAAGCACATTTGATGAAGTAAATGAAAGAAATTACATTTCTGCTGATAACATGAATGTTGATATCGGCGGAATTAATTTTTCGGATTATGTTCCTACGAAAGGTAATGTATCTAAATTTCTATCTGAAGATGTATTGATATCTAATATTAGACCATATTTTAAAAAGATGTGGTTTGCGACATTTGAAGGCGGTTGCTCAAATGATGTTTTTGTATTAAGAGTAAAGAACAGAGATTTTAATTCAAAGTTTTTATTCTATCATTTGTCGCAACAGCCTTTCTTCGACTTCATGATGGCTGGAGCAAATGGTACAAAGATGCCTCGTGGAAATAAAAATTCCATCATTAAATTTAAAATCAATCTTCCACCACTACCAACCCAACAAAAAATTGCCACTATTTTATCTGCTTATGATGATTTGATAGAAAACAATTTAAAACGCATTAAGCTATTAGAAGAAACGGCACAACAAACTTATGAAGAATGGTTTATGCGGATGCGTTTTCCGGGTTATGATACTGCAGTTTTTGATGAAGAAACTGGTTTGCCGGAGGGCTGGGGACGTAAATATTTCAAAGAAGTTTTAAATTTTAAAACAGGTAAATTAGATTCAAATGCCTTATCTGAAAATGGTAAATACGATTTTTACACTTGTGCAAAAGAAGTTTATAAAACAAATACATATTGTTTTGATGGGGAAGCCGTTTTATTAGGTGGAAATAATGCAACCGGTGATTTTGCTCTATTCTATGCTAAGTCAAAATTTGATGCCTATCAACGAACATACATTGTCACAGCAAAGACAGATGATCTTTCATTGACATATGTTTTTCAGGTATTTGCCACCTACCTGTCGCATTTCAAAATAGTTAGTTCTGGAGCATCAACTAAGTTTTTAACTATGAGAATTTTGGATAAAACTAAGATTACAGTTCCATCGAATATAATTTTAAGAGAGTTTAACGCATTAGTAGAACCTTGCCATTCAGAAATTTTAAATCTTGAACAGCAAAACCAACGCTTGCGAGAGGCACGAGATATTTTGTTGCCGAGATTGATGATGGGGATGATAGAGGTTTAAATTTAAATACGAGTACGCTGAAAATCTTTAGAGTAGGCCAATTATAAATTAACAGCTCAAACAAAAAATATGAGATTATATAAAATATCGTTGGGTAATGAATACTTTAATGATAAGTCTATAAAGTTTTTATCCAGCAAAAAATTAATAACAGTACACCCAGATACAAGTGCAAAAGGTCAATCTTATATCACTCAAGGAGAAAATTTTTTAACAACGAAAAAAGGGGATGTGTTTTATGCCTGCAGATCGAATAAATCAATTTTGTTTATTGGGATGTTTACAGACTCAAGACCATTATATTCTCTGCTAGATGGATTTAGTGATTGGACTGATAAAAGTTACGAAATCCTTTTTGAATCTAAAAATCCATCAGACTATGATAATGGTTTCGATAAATGGTGGTCACCCAAAAATAATTCAACCTTTATAGAGGTTCCTAAAACTGACTTTAAGGTTTTTGAGACTAACTTTTTAAAACCAGTATTTGATATTAGTTTAGAACAACTAATTGAAAAAAGAAAAGCAGAGTTGACTAAAATTGATATCAATATTGAGCAACTTGCTGAATTGCAACAAAGATTTCAGAACTATAAAAATGATGGTGACTTGATATTCAATGACATTAACAACTTAAGCGATGTCGAAATAGCCAAAAACTTATATAACTATTCTTACAAAGGAATAGAGAGCCAACCTGTTGTACTATTAAGGAAAACAGTGCTTGAAAAATTGGAAAATGGAGAAAAATTAGATATTAAAAAACTAAATGATGCAAAAGAAATTATTGGACTCAATTTTGAAAAAAATGTATTCCATGCATGGAAAGCTCCATTTCGCATATTATATCCTGTAATCTACCATCAATATAAAAATGATTATGTCAATTTTTTAAATAGCTTAATTGAGAAATTAAGGAACGATTTAGGAATTATAGATAAGACGAATTTTAATTTAGTCCATCTTGATGGTCCTCAAAATCAAGGGTCTGATAGGATATGGTTTGCTATTTATAATAATACATATTCTTCTCAAAAACTAGCCAAACAGCTTTTTTTCTCTATCTATAATGGATTTGAATATGGATTATTAGATTATAAAAATCCAAAGAATGACAGGAAAAAAAAAACGGATACATTTAATTATGAAGATGTACTTGAAACTTTTAAAAAATATAAACAAGAAATTTTAAACGATAGCTCTATGGAGAATGCTTACTTAGGTAAAATTGTAGATTTAATAGAATATAAGAAACAAATTATTTTACAGGGGCCTCCAGGAACAGGAAAAACTAAATTTGCTAAAGAAATTGCAGAAGTTTTAACTAATGAAAATCAAGATCGGATCGAATTAATACAATTTCATCCAGCTTACACTTATGAAGATTTTGTCAGAGGTATTTCTGTGGAGAATAATGGTAAAGAAATAGAATACAAAACAGTTAATAGGATAATCGCTAGAATGGCAGCGACAGCAAGTGAAGATGCTAATAAAGAAAAAAAATATGTTCTTATAATTGATGAGATCAATCGTGCAAACTTGCCTTCAGTATTAGGAGAACTTATTTATGGATTAGAATATCGAGACAAGGAATTTGGAATTATATATAAAATGAAGGATGAGGCTAATAGCAGTATAAAACTTCCAAGCAATTTGTACGTAATTGGTACAATGAACACTGCAGATCGAAGCGTCGCACATATTGACTATGCAATTAGAAGGAGATTTGCATTTGTTGAGTTATTGCCAAAAATACTTTCTTCTAATGATGAGTTCATATTTAAATATAAGTCTTTCAAAGAGGTTAGTAGATTGTTCGTGAATGAAATTTCAGAAAAAAGTACTGAGCTTACTGCTTCAGAATTTTTAAGTTTAGAATTCAAAGATAGACCTCAAGATGTATGGTTAGGCCATAGTTACTTTATCTCTACAACATCAGTCAATTTTAAAATTAGGATCGAATTTGAAATTATACCAATACTAAAAGAATATGTGAAAGATGGAATATTAAAGAATTCAGAATCGGTACATCAGATTATTAATAACTTAATAAATATTGATGAGTAAGCCTGTAGCCTTTAGGATTAGAGAGAATTTTAATTCAAAGGCTCCATTTTATCATAAGAGAAAAAAAATGGAGCCTTGGCAAAAGCTTTGTCTGCAGGAATATTTTGCAGTAGAGCCCAACTCGATTAAGAAAAAATTTCCTGGCAATTCTAATGACGAACACTTTTGTTTAAAAATTAACAATAGTGTGCAACCAGGAGAGATAAATTTTGAAATTGAAACTTCTTATTTTGTTGGTGCAAATTGGGTTTTAGATAATAAATTTCCAATTCTTGTAGAACCTAAGTTCAATATTGAAAGTCAAGAAATTGAATTGGATTACATAAAGATTTTATTTGAAGCTTTAAAAAATACTTCTCAAACTGACTATTTGTCCCAACTTGTATTTATAGACTATAATGCTTTACCAATCGTAATAGATCAAAAAAGCGATATACTCACACCATTACTTGTTATTCAGTACCTGCATGTTTTAAAACGTATTGTCAAAAAAGGATTAAGAAGATCATATTATAAAATAAGTAGTAACTTAACTACAAAAGTTAAAGGAAAGGTACTCATTGCTCAAACACAGAAAAAGAATTTTGGAAAAGGCAATTTACTTAAGATATTCTGCTCATATGAAGAGTTTGGCGTGGATTATCTCGAGAATAAACTACTAAAAAAAGCTTTAAATATTGGGTTACAACATATGTCTCTTTTAAATTTGGTACAGAGTGGTTTAGGCGAATTGGAGGATGTAATTAATTATGTAAAGGTTGGCTTTCAAGGTGTAAATGATGATTTAGAAAAGGATTCTATTACAGCGATTAACTCGAATCCTTTTTACAAAGATTATGAAGAAGCATTAGTCCTAGCAGATAAAATTCTTAAAAGATTTGGATACAACGTAAGTAGGTCAGATTCTGATGAAGTTATGACACCTCCATTTTGGATAGATATGAGTAAATTGTTTGAACTATTTATTTTAGAGAAGCTTAATCTAGCATTTAAAGGAAAAAATGAAGTAATGTATCAAGAAAAAGTTTATGGATTATATCCAGATTTTTTAATAAGTACTCTAGATGGGAAGCATAAAATATTAATTGATGCTAAATATAAAGGTTATTCGCAGAAATCGCCAAGTATTGATGATATTAGACAGATTTCCGGTTATGCAAGGTTGGAAGGTGTCTATGAAAAATTAGGTTTGCACAATAAAGAATCTAAGTTAGATAAAGTGATAGAATGTTTGATCATATATCCTGATTTACTTAGTGGCGTTAAATGTTTTGATGAAGATACATTTGTAAATGCTAAAAAAGTAAATGGCTATTATAAAATATCTTCCTTGGGAATTCACATTCCATTTATTAAAAAATAAATATGAGTTTTGAATATTCAGAAGATGCCTTAATAGAACAAGCTACTCAAGAAGTTTTACAAGAACTTGGTTGGGAAGTGGTTACGGCTTGGCAAAATGAAAAATTTGTAGTAGATGGTTTATTGGGTAGGGAAGACAAAGGACAGGTAATTTTAGAACGTTATTTGTTAGCTGCACTAAAAAAATTTAACCCAGATTTACCTGAGATTGCTTATCAAAGAGCAATTGAAAAGATTGCTTTAAAAGAAGCAGATAAATCACTAGGGCAGCTTAATAAAGTAAAATCAGATTTACTTAAAAACGGAGTTTCGGTTAGCTATGCAAATGAAGAAGGCAAACAAGTTAATAAAAAGCTAAAAGTATTCGATTTTCATAATTATGCCAATAATCACTTTTTAGCGGTTAGGCAGTTAGAAGTAGTTGGAGAATTGTATAACCGAAGACCAGATGTTATTGGTTTTGTAAATGGCATTCCATTAGTGTTTTTTGAATTAAAAGCACACCATACCGATCTAAGAAGCGCCTATAACAATAACCTAAAAGATTATAAAGATACTATACCTCATTTATTCCATACCAATGCTTTTATTATTTTAAGTAATGGTACAGATGCTAAAGTGGGTACAGTTACAAGTCCCTACAAGTTTTTCTTAGATTGGAAGCGTATTGAAGAGGAGGAAGAGGGAATTGTAAGTTTAGATACCATTCTGCGTGGTACCTGTGCCCCACATCGTTTAATGGATATCTTTGAGAACTTTCTGATTTTTGATGAATCTAATGGTGCCATCATTAAATTGATGTGTAAAAACCACCAGTACATTGGGGTAAATAAGGTCATCAATAATGTGAAAAATATTGAAGATTTACAAGGCAAACTTGGGGTTTTCTGGCATACACAAGGCTCTGGTAAAACTTACTCAATGGTTTTTTTATGTGAGAAAATACATCGTAAGTTAGGTGGTTCTTATACTTTTTTGATTGTAGTAGATAGAACTGAGTTAGAAAATCAGATTTATGATACCTTCTCTGGCGTTGGTATTGTAAATGATAAACATGTAGTTGCAGGTAAGAAAAAGGGAATTACAGGAAGAGATCATTTGAGGGAGCTGCTGGCAGAAAATCATCGCTATGTTTTCAGTTTAATTCATAAGTTTTCTATCGATCCAAAGTTAGAAACTGAATATCCTTTAATTACAGAACGTAAAAATATCATTGTGATATCTGATGAGGCGCACCGCACACAAGGAGGGACTTATGCGAGTAACATGCGTTATTTTGGTATTCCAAATGCATCTTATCTCGGTTTCACCGGTACACCAATTATAAAGGAAGAGGAAGAAATTACTAAAGACATTTTTGGTGGTTATGTCTCTATATATGATTTTAAACGAGCCATTGAAGATGATGCTACTTTACCTTTAAAATATTTAAATAGGGGTGAGAAGCTAAATATTGCCAATCCAGATTTAGATGATAGAATGGCAGAAGTTTTTGAGGATGACAGTTTAGATGAAGATCAGAAAGCCAAACTTCAATATCTATTCAATAAGGAATATCCTATACTAACCGCAGAAGTGAGGCTAAAGGCTATTGCTAAAGACCTAGTTTGGCATTTCAACGAGCGTGGTTATCAGGGTAAAGCCATGTTAGTGGCTTTAGATAAACCAACAGCCGTTAGGATGTTCAATTTTATTACAGCTTATTGGCCTGAGTATTTGCTAGAATTACAAAAGCGAATTAATGATGCGAGTGATGTTCAGGAAGAACAGGATTTACTTAGAAAGTACGAGCGTGTAAAAGAAACAGAAGTTTGTGTGGTAGTAAGTTCCGAGCAAAATGAAGTTGACAGGTTCAGAAAAATGAACTTGGATATCGAAATCCATCGTCGCGAGATGGTCGATAGAAACCTGGAAAAAGAATTTAAAGACGAAGATAATCCATTTCGTTTGGCCATAGTTTGTGCCATGTGGATTACTGGTTTTGATGCACCTTGTGTTTCAACGGTATATTTAGACAAACCTATTAAAGGCCATACTTTAATGCAGACCATTGCAAGGGCAAATCGTGTTTACGATGATGAGAAAGAGAATGGCTTAATTGTCGATTATGGTAATGTTTACAAGCAATTAGAAAAAGCTTATTCGGTTTATGGTGAAGGCAGCAAAATTAAAGGAGGGAAAACAGAGGTGGATGAAAAACCGCTTGAATTACTAATCAGCTTAGAAGAAGACTTAAAAGATGCGATTGCAGTAGTGGTTCAAAATTTAGCAGAATTAAAATATCAACTTTCAGATTTGTTGAATGCTAAGCCAATGGAAAAGATTTCATTGATTAAAAAAGCGATGGACTGCGTTTGTTTAAATGAAACTACACGAGCAACTTTTGAGGTAGCCTCAAGAAATGTTTTTAGAAAGTATAAAGCACTATATCCAGAAAAGCAGGCAATTAATCATGTCAAGAAATACAATGCAATTGATGCAATTTACAACGCTTTAAATCAAAAAAACAAGTCAGCCGACATTACTGAGGTAATGATGCGTTTGCAAACTATAGTAAATGATAGTGTAGAGTTAGATGGATTAGTTGTAAACGAAACGAAAGAAGAAATCTATGTTGATTTATCTAAACTAGATTTTGACAAACTAAGAAAAGCATTTGCTAAAATCCCAAGAAAAAACGAGTTAGTCTATGATCTGCAAAGCGCTGTAGATCAGAAGCTAGGGCAAATGTTGAACGAAAATCCTTTAAGATTAGAGTTTTATGATCGTTATCAAGAAATTATTGAAGCCTATAACAAAGGAAAAACTTTGGAAGATACAGTAAAAACTTTCGAGGATTTGCAAACTTTTATTCGCGATTTAACTATTGAAGATCAACGTGCAGTAAGGGAACAATTGGATCAAGATACTCTTACCATTTTCGATTTATTGAAAGAGGGGAAAGAGCTTTCAGAAAAAGATTTGAAAGAGGTAAAAAAAGTTGCTAAGCAAACTTTGAATAGATTAAAAGGGGAGAAGCTTAAAATTCCAAATTGGAAAGAGAGTAGACAGATTAAAGCGCAAGTAAAATCAACAATTTATGAAAATTTGCTATGGCTTCCGCCGGATGCATATACTGATGAAGAAGTAAGTTTAAAAAGTGTTGCAGTATATCAGCATATTTACAGCCGATATAGTGGGCAGGCTTTTGCTTAAAGAAATTTTATGGTCAACATGTGCTAGCAGTGATGACCTCTATTATTATATTTCGTAATATTGAGCCAAGTGGGTAGATAAGGATTTAAGAGGCAAAGAAAAAGTAGATTTACATAAAAACGCTCGTAAATGCACCAAAAAAAGATATTTAAAGACAATCTGTCAGAAATTAAAAGCTTGGTATATCTTTTATTAGGAATATTACTGTTTTCTCTGTGTGGTAACTTCATAATCAGTTTGTTTGATAGATATATAGTTGACCAAGTAATTTGTACCGTTTACAAGGATAGGGTAAATCTTCTTGAAACTTTTACTGCTATAACAATCGTTTTTTATTGCTTATATATTGTTGTAGAAAAATTATCTAAGCCTAAATATAATGTAAAGTATAGCTACATATTGTTACTTGCTATTCCATTAATCTGGTATTTATACGAGCGGTTTTTAAATCATAAATATTTTTTTACCGCTATACTTGACGCTAACAAATTCAATTTTATAAAATTTCTTGACTTACCATTTTTGTTATTAAGTTTTGTTATAATAATATTGGTGACAAACCGATTACGTGGCGAGAAGCAACCATATGCTAATGATCTTATTATCGATTTACCACTAAAATTGGTTCATGAAGATAATTATGAACGTAAACAAGTGTACGAAGGTCTCCTTAAACAGATTAGCAGTTTAAATTTTGAGGAGGAAAAAAGCTTTTGCGTGGGAATTGCAAATAGTTGGGGAGAAGGTAAGACATCTTTTTTGAATTTTTTAGAACAGAGATTAGTTGCCGATTCAGAGACTATAATTATTAAGTTTAATCCATGGTTTACAAGTAATAGTGATAATTTGACTTTAGATTTTTTTCACACATTAGATAAGGAGTTATCAAAATATATTCATACGGGTTCAGTACTTCGTAAGTATGCAACAAATCTAACAGCAATTAATAGTGTTTTCAACCCCTTTAAATATTTACCTCCCAATTGGATCACTGAAAAATCTAATCAAAGTTACTTTGAGGATATTAATAGCTTAATTAAGAGAATTGATAGGCGGATATTTATATTTATTGATGATCTAGACAGGTTGGATAATAAAGAAGTTTTCAATCTTATTAGGACTATCAGAAATACAGCTAATTTCACAAGAACACATTTTGTTATTCCATTTGATAAGGCCTACGTTATTAATGCACTTAATGAGAATAAAATATTTAAACCAGATGAATATTTAAAAAAAATATTTGATGTCGAGGTCGTACTTCCACCCATTTCAAAAGATAATTTGCAACGAATGTTTTATGGTTTATTTGAGTCTTTTTTTTCTAAGAATGTTCCGTTAACCGATACGCAAAAAGAAGGTAATCTTACACAGTTGAAAAGAATCATCTATGATGAAGGATATCACTTCAGTATAAGATCTAAATATACACTTACTAATAATTTTCTCTTTAACATACTGAAGAATAAAAGAGATCTGATTAGATTTTTTAATGGTATCACATTGGCTATTCAGACTAACCACAGTTGGGTTTATTTACCTGATTTAGTTATTTTGGAGACCATTAAATACATTAATGTTGATCTCTATAAAAAGCTATTTGAGAATGACTATTACCTTGGAAAGAAAACAGATGTTTCGGGCAATCAATATTATTTCGTTCGAAAAAAAGATGACGCCGTTGATGATTTTCTCGCGGACGCACTTCAAAGGAGGAAAGGTGATTATTTTTTGGGAGATTCTAACTTAGATGAAGAAATTTTAAATTTGATCTATGATCTTTTTAAACTGCCAGATGAGAAAGAATTTAACGCTAAATTTGCTTTTGCATATTCTGTAAACTTCAACAATTACTTACAATATCGTGAGAACGGTGTTTCTTACGATGATATAAATAATCTTCTACATGAATCATGATATAATATTAAAAGCAATCGAGGAAGGCAACGAGCGTGAGTTTTTGGATAAATTACGAAATTATCCTATTGAAGACTATAATGCTCAACTTAAGAACTTGTTGAAAATATTACTAGTTTTAATTGAGAAGGGTAAAGATCACATTTCTCCACAACAGTATTTTTATAAGGTAGTTGTTAATGTTCTACCGCAAATTGTTTCTGAAAAAACTTCAGAAGAAGAGTTTGTCTTGATTATAAAAGAGAATGCCATTCCGGACTATGTTTATGCTAGCCAAATTATCCGTCAATTGATAATTGCAATAATTGATCGTGAAATTGATGTTATAAAATACAAAGAAGGTTTGATCACTGAAGAAAATATTCAATCGTTCAAAAGGGCATTAATTAGCATAAACGTTGCATTTCTAGAAATGGCTATATCTAATAGATTAACCCATGACGATATTACATGGCTTTTCTATAGCAGTGTAATTAATCTGGAGAGCGAACGAAAAATTATCTTAGCTCCTGAGGCTATAAATCTGTTTCGCCAGTATTTAATGTCGAATCCAGAAGAGTATATTAAAGGATTTATTAGACCCCTTTATAGCGGTAGCATTAATAATAGCTTTCCAGAATATTTCCTTCATGTTGCTGAGCCATTTAATGGACAGATATTTGATGAAAATGATTTCCCAATTACTGATTTTTTTAAGAAAGCGAGAGAGTCAGGAATAGATGAAAATTTGGTAAGTGATGTAGAAAGCTTTTACTCTAAAGTTATTGCTAAGAAAAGTATTGATGGAAATAAGAGCTTGCTTTTAAGTAACAAAGGTACTAATGACGGTTTAGTTTTAAAATCAAATGAGCATAAGAATATAAGACCAGAATTGAAAAATTAATTGTCTAATAGATATTTTTTAGTGATGTATCCAAAAAAAACAAAAAAGCCCAATCATTTCTGATCGGGCTTTTTTGTTTAATAGTTATTTCTTCTTCAGTATCCCCACTTTTTCTCTCTTGGCAATTAATGTTGAATTATCGCTACCGGTAATCGCTTATTTATCCAAAGCCGGGATCGTTCTTCTTTGAAAAGAACTATCTTTTTTGTTTTCTATTTTTAGCTGCTAATGCTTCTTGCTCTGCAATAGTGTTTAGCTTAACTCCTTTATAAATCGTCTTGGCCATATCGCCAGGCTCAACATCTAGTGCAAGCGCGATCAAGTATAGTTCTTCTCCAGAAAGCTTAGTGCTCGCGTCATTACTTAGTAGGCTTAAGCGAGACTCAGTAATACCCGTCTTTCTGTAAATTTCTGCTTTGTTAGCAGATTTCAAAATTAAGTATTTTCCAAGTTCTGTAAGCTCCGACTTCTTTTTCACGCTAATCGTTTTTTGATAAACATACCAAGTGAAAAACTTACTTGATAATTTTTATATTTTTCATTTGATTATTTAAAGAATACTTTAGAATATCTAAACTTTTATTTTTATATTCGTTTATAAATTAGGTATTAATAAAGAGTCTCGGCTACCAAATTCTCACAATAAACAGCCAACGAGACAATAGATTAATGCCTATGGTGATATTTTGCGTAATTTAGTGCGCACTATAGCATCATGGGCTCTATTGTAATTCCGTTGGCAAGGCCGTGAGAAGCCCGGTAGATGGTATTTAGAGCCCAGCTATAGTGTTTCTTTATACCACAAGACTCGTAAAACCATACGAGTATGAAAACTAAACCCATTACCATTGCAGGGAAACCGCTTTCGCGGTTTTATCAACTGCCTTTTGAAAAGGGGAGCAGGGTGTTAAGGTTAGCGGTGCTGGATCAGATCGCTAGCGATCCGATAGTTATCGGATTGCACAGCACCTTTGGCTTAGGTAAAAAGCCTGAGCCTTTGGCCATCACATCGCTTTCTTTTGATCAGGGTTTATTAATCGTTACTGTTAAATTGGAAGGGGAAGAGGCGAGGGTTTACATTGAGGTAGAATACGATTGCCTTTTGGTGAGCTGTAGTGTAGATACGGATGAAACCTACCTTGGGTATTATGCTTACCTTACTTTGCGGGCCATGATGCGGAGTGGTTACTGCGATTTTCAGAAATATTACTGGCCAGCATGTTTTGCTTTGGGCAACAAGCGGTCGAGCTATGTAGAGGTGGTTAAAAAACCTGGCGGTTTTACCATCACCTTGAAGAAAAAGTTTAGTGGTTTGTTTAGGCCTGGTGATGATTTACCGGATGTTAAGGAACGGTTGGTGGTACCGCGTGAAAGGCTGTCGGGTAAACACGCTATGGCACGTTTGGCACCGGTTAGCATTGGTTATTGTTTCGCCAATACAGATTTGCTGAATTTCCACAGCAACCATTATCCTTTTTTAATTCCTTATGTTTTTGCTGCTACTGCTTACCTTAAAACGGTTAAGTCTTTTAAGCGTTTCGTTTTTAATCCGCAGGATGTGGATGGTGTAAGCCTCTCGCCCCAACAGGAGGAGCTGAACAGCATTTGCTTCGCCATGAAAGAGCTAGCGGCCATACGGTTTAACGCCAATGGTAACCTGCCCGAAACTAATGCGATTAATGATGCCAACCAGCTCACGCTTTTTAAGTTATGGAACAAGGCTTTGCCATTATTGATGCAACAGCGTTTTACACATTACTTTTATACTTATGGCCTGCGCAATGTAACAGGCAAACCTGTAATGCGGGATATGAAACTGGTTGAATTTTCGATGGAAATACCTGTTTTAAGCTTCGTGTTAAAAGATGAGGGCGATTATTACGAACTGCAACTGAAGCTTAAGGTGAAAGGGAAACTGCTGGATGTAAATACGGATAAGCCCGGGTTATTTTTAGTTTGCGATAGGGTTAAACCTTATTTATGGCATTTGCTTGAGGCTGAAATGGATTATAAACTGGTTTGGTTTTTTAGCCGGGTAAATTTTAGGGTGCAGGTACTGAAAGGGTATTATAAGGAGTTTTTTGAGGGGTTTGTGGAGGGGGTGGAGAGGTGGTATGAGGTTAAGAGGGGGTAAGGGGGGGTGTTTACAGTATCACTAGTACGGTCGTCATCCGATAGCTATCGGATCCCGCGCAGGCGAGAACCTTAAAGCGGTCGCTATGTTGCTGCCTTCCGCACTATCTTGCCTCGGCTCACCGCCGCCGAGGGGCTCTTTCTTTATCCTTGATGATAAAGAAACAAACAATCAAGGCTTGGATCTGATGTCGGATAAATTCGTCAAAGCTTTATTGGTCGCCAGCACAAGCCCCCGATGAAGGATCGGGGAGGGCGTGCTGCCTCGGGGTAGTGGTAGGTTGAAAGGAGGTGCAAAAGCTTTAACGTTTTCTCCTTCCATCATTTCCTAGGCCGGATAGCATGGGGCATATTGCAGGGTGCGGTAATTTGTTTTTCAGTCCTTTCCCTTTAAGGGGAAAGGTGCCGATAGGCGGATAGGGGTTTAAGGCGCTCGCTATAATACGATCGTCATTCCCGCGCAGGCGGGAACCTTAAAGCGCTTTTAATTTTAAAACTATGGGTGGGAACTCCCCTCCTTCAGGAGGGGTTGGGGGGAGGTTTTGTCCTTCGCTCGGGCTTGCCTCGGCTCACCGCCGCCGAGGGGGCTCTTTCTTTTCTCTTGATAGAAAAGAAACAAACCTGAGCGCAGCGAAAGCATGCCTGCCATTAAATAACAAAGACAAAGGCATAACTGAAAGGCTTGGATCTGATGTCGGATAAATTCGTCAAAGCTTTATTGGTCGCCAGCACAAGCCCCCGATGAAGGATCGGGGAGGGCGTGCTGCCTCTGGGTAGTGGTACGTTGAAAGGAGGTGCAAAAGCTTTAACGTTTTCTCCTTCCATCATTTCCTAGGCCGTATAGCATGGTGCACACTGCAGGGTGCGGTAGTTTATTTTTAGCCCTTTCCTTTTCAGTAGAAAGGACCCGATAGGCGGATAGTGGGTTAAGGTGCAAAAAAGTAACGCTTGTTCTTCGCGTGCTTTGCGCCAACCCTCTGCAACCTTTGCGGTTAAACCTGCCGTTAATACAGTTAAATTTGTAATATTTTTATGTGCCAGTAGCTTCTTTTGAATTAATTTTTACCTTGGCTTACTTTAAACATACCTTTTAAAATGTTTAGCGATGAGCCATAAACCGATCTGGAAATTTGCGTTTGCACTGTTTGCCACATTTACCATTTGTTTTGAATCCACGGCGCAGCATGCAAAACTGAATGTTGCCGTGGCGGGACTGAATCATGATCACATTTACCTGATTATGAACAGTTATCAGAAGGGAGAGGTGAACATCATCGGCATTGCAGAAAGTAATTCCGATTTAATACAGCGTTTTAAGCAGCGTTATCAACTGGCCGATAGCTTATTTTACCCTAACCTGCCTGCTTTATTGCAAAAACGCAAACCTGATGCCGTGCTGGCTTATAATGCCATCAGCGATCATTTGGGCGTGGTGGAGGCGGCTGCGCCCCTGGGCATTGCTGTAATGGTGGAGAAGCCCCTGGCAACCACGGTTAAAGATGCGGAGAAAATGGTTCAGCTGGCGAAAAAGCATCACATCCATTTGCTTACGAATTATGAAACCACCTGGTACCCGAGTAACCAGGAAGCTTACCTGAATATCAAACAACAAAATTTAATTGGCGAGGTGCGGAAGATGATCGTGCATGACGGGCACCAGGGACCCAAGGAAATTGGGGTGAGCAAAGAGTTTTTGAGCTGGCTAACCGATCCGGCTAAAAACGGGGCAGGTGCACTGACCGATTTTGGCTGTTATGGCGCTAATTTGATGACCTGGCTGATGAATGGCAGGGCGCCAATTTCCGTGTCGGCCATTACCCATCAGATTAAACCTGCTATTTACCCGAAAGTGGATGACGATGCCACAATTTTGCTGGAGTACCCGGATGCAACAGGAATCATTGAAGCTTCATGGAACTGGCCTTTCAGTATTAAGGATCTGGAGGTATTCGGGAAAACAGGATATATACAGGCGGTTAATGAACACCAGTTGCGTTTAAAAGAAAATGGAAAGAGCGATTATAAGGTGTATCAGGCAAAAGCACTTGCACCGGCTTATGCCAGTAGTTTGGGTTACCTGGCTGCGGTATTGAGAAAAGAAATCAGCCCTGAAAATGACCTATCTTCTTTAGAAAACAATTTAATTGTGGTTAAGATTTTAGAAGCAGCTAAAACTGCTGCAAAAACCGGTAAAAAGGTGATGATCAAGTAAGGCTTGATTTGATTATGGCGTGATGATGTTTTAGGTAGCTTGTAAAAAAGGTGTTTTGCAGTGCTAAAGCCATCTGCCAGGTCGGATAGCAGGGTGTAGAGACAGGCGTACGTAGATTGATTCCTCTGGAGATTTGAGGGGGCGTTGTATCGTCATTGCGAGAAGGCTTTTTCAGCCGACGAAGCAATCTTTATAGCAGGATCACTAGCAGGAAAGATTGCTTCGTCGTTCCTCCTCGCAATGACGAACTTTTTATACAAAACCTCTTATTGGTATTAATTTTGTGCTGAACGACACCAAAATGAATTCGTGAAAGATTTCAGTCGTTTTCACTTCGCGTTCTTTGCGAAAAACTTTGCGTTCTTTGCGGTTAAATATTAGCTTAATCTTTACAACGAATCTAAAAAATCTAAATACAAAGGAATGCTTTCTTCTACCCATTTTTTAGACGTGTTATGCTCCATTCCATAATAAGCAAATAAAGGTCGGTAATTGGCTTTTACATATTCAAAAGAAAGTTCGAACGGACGGGTTAATTCTGCTAATGGATATTTATACTTTTCTGATGGACGCAGTTCGTGTTCTTCAACGCCCAGTGAAATGGCCAGGGCGATTTTCTTGCCAGACAATTTATAACCACTTTTGCTGCCATAGGCCCAGCCGTGGGTGAGCACTTCATCCATCCATTTTTTTAAAAGTGAGGGGCAATTGAACCAATAATAGGGAAACTGAAATACAATTTTATCATATTGTTCAATCAGCTGTTGTTCTGCTGGTACATCAATCTTTTCATCAGGATATAGCTTATATAGTTCATGGACTACATATTTATCGGGGTATTTATTTAATTCTTCCATCCACCGCTTGTTGATTAGGGAACTTTTAATATCGGGATGGGTTACAATTATCAATGTTTTCATTTTACAAATTTTTAATGATTATGATTGCAAAAATAGATGCATAACCGCTTATTTTGTACATTAGCGACCAATTGTAAGGTACTATAAAAAATGTAAGCATGTCTAAAATCAAGGAAACCTCTACCAACTACGCTAACAAACAAGCTTTAGCTGATGAGTGTTTAGAAGTTTATGCGGCCAACATTATCGGCGGGCAATGGGCTTTAGTAATCTGTTCGTGGTTAATGAACGGTAAACTCAGGTTTGGAGAGTTAAAACAACGTTTGCCCAATATTACCGAGCGCATGTTAACCTTACAGCTACGTAAATTAGAAGCAGATAAAATTGTTAAGCGGACCATTTACCCCGAGGTTCCGCCAAGGGTGGAATATGAACTAACCGCCATTGGCCTCGAATTGAGACCGATTATTAATGAACTTGAAAGGTGGGGTGTAAAGCATAAAAGCCTGTTAGGGGCATAGTTGGTCTGGGTAAATTTAAGCTTACCATCCGAACTCTACTATTAACAAAATTTTATGCTACGGCCAGATATCAATTTTATCCGGTAGGTAAAACTGTACAGCAATCAAAAAAAAAGATTTATTGGTAAGCCTATTTTTGATTGCGGTAAAATTTGTTTTGGTGAGCTATTGTATAGATGTAAATGAATAGGTTATACCCTGTTTAGAGCTGATGCTGTAAATAAAATTACTCGCTACCTTTATGGCTACTGCGTTTAAACCTTTAATTTTAATCTGATTTGATGTTCTGATTTTAAGGGGTTCTCCGTTCAGTGATTTAATTGTTCCGCTCAGCAGTTTTCCGTCTTTCCATTTAAGAGATACTTCGAAACCACCTCTAGCTTTGAGGCCTGTAATATGTCCATTGGGCCAGGCAGAGGGTAGAGCCGGCAATAAATCAAGGATGTAAGCATCCTGGCCATTTACATTGGTGTAAGATTCCATACTTTGTAACAGCATCTCGGTCATGCCAGATACGGCTCCAAAATTTCCATCGATCTGAAATGGAGGGTGAGCATCGAAAAGATTTGGATAGGTGCCACCGGCATCTGCCATCACGGTTTCGGTTTGACTGGTTAGACGTAGCTGATAAGATAATAACTGATGTGCATGATCGCCTGCTCTTAACCTGGCCCAGAAATTTTCTTTCCATGCTATAGACCATCCGGTACCATCATCTCCTCTTAATTCCAACGTTTTTCTGGCTGCGTTCGCCAGTTCTGGTGTACCCAATGCGGTGATCTGCCTTCCGGGATGTAAGGCAAATAAATGCGAAACATGACGGTGGTGAGGATCATGAGAGTTAAGGTCCCAGTCTTCGTTCCATTCCATTAACTGTCCGGCTTTGCCAATTTTTAAAGGGCTGATCTGATTGCGGATTTTCAGCACCCGATTTTGAAAGGCTTTATCATCATTCAGTATTGAGGCAGCTTGAGATACATTGTTCAATAAATCCCAGATGATTGATTTTTCCATCGTTGCACCTTCCGTAACACTGCCACTTTTTTTATCATCGGTAATAAAATAATTTTCGGGTGAGGTAGAAGGCGAAGTGATTAAAAAACCCTTCTCATCCTTTACCATTGTGGCCATATAAAATTCTGCAGCACCTTTTAAGGTCGGATAAATACTTTTTAGGTAAGCTTTGTCTCTGGTGAACGCATAATGTTCCCATAAATGCTGGCAGGCCCAGCCGCTGCCACCATTAAAAACGCCCCATGGCAAATCTGCTCCAGGACTGGTCCAGGCCCAGCCGTTGGTGGTATAACCATAAAACCAGCCTGGTGTTTTTGGGCCATAATAGGTTTTAGCGGTATTGGTGCCAGGTGCTACCAGGCTTTGGGTAAGCCTGATCATTGGGAGGTGCATTTCCGATAGATTGCTTTGTTCGGCAGGCCAGTAATTCATCTCATAGTTGATGTTTGATTTATAGTCGCACTTCCAGGGCAGATCGAGTCCATCTCCCCACAAACCCTGTGAATTGGAAGGAAGTATGTTATCCGGCCGACTGGATGAAATCAGTAAATATCTGCCGTATTGATAAAAAAGTGTAGCGAAAGAGGGATCAGTTAATCCATTGCCATAATTTTTAAGACGCTGGTTGGTTGGTAAGTTAGGCACTTTGTTCGATCCCAATTCAAAATTCACCCTATGGAAGTATTTCTGGTACTCTCTGATGTGATTTTGTTTCAGCACCGGATACGATTTGGTCAGGGCATTGGCCATTTGTTGAGAAACCTTGGCATGCGGATCTTTCCCCTGAAACAACTTTGCATAATCAAGCACATAAGAGGTTCCGGCGGTCATCAAAATCAGTAATTCGTCAGCATTTTCTACTGCTAATTCATTTCCTGATGCTTTTATTGTACCGCCACTGTTTAAAATCGTAAGTTGTACTTCGTAAGTTAATTTACCTCCGGCGTTTCCGGTCATGATGAGTTTGTTTGGCGCCACAAAACGGGTTTGCGCACGCTCCACCCTGTTTAAACCCAATTGAACACTCAGGCTACCTTTTTTTGATGCCGTTAAACGCTGGATGATTACTTTATCTGCGCCACTGGAAAATAGCTCGCGCTGATATTGTGTGCCATCAACTGAAAAAGAGACGCCGGCAGCGGCTTGATCTATATTCAGCCAGCGGCGGTAATCGCTTACCGGTTTGTTATTGGGCAGTTTAAACTTCATCGTTAAATCTCCCAGGGTTTGGTAAGAGGAATTATAGGGTGCAGATGATGTGAAATGTTGACGGGTTAATTCCTGTGCATCTTTATATTTTTTTTCGCGTATGGCCTGGCGTATGGTGTCTAAAAACTGGTATGCACCTACACGGTCTGCATCTGGTTGTGGATTTTCAGACCATAGCGTTATTTCGTTAAGCTGAAGCCGCTCATTTAGCGGGTTGCCAAAAATCATGGCACCAAACTGCCCGTTTCCAATAGGTAGAGCTTCTTCCCATACTTTTGCAGGTGCTGTATACCATAAGGTTTTATTATTGGGAAGTTCAGGTACAGTAGTATTTTTGTTTTGAGCATAACCTAAGCTGATGTTAAATAGAATTGAAATGCTTAGGAAACTGGTCGTAAAGTTTAGTTTCATTCGAAAAAGATTATAACGTAATCAAAATAAATGTCCTTAATGTTAGGGGTTAAATGGGGTTGATCTTATTTTCAAATATAATCTCCTAGCAAGGTTAGAAATTATCTGAAACCGACATTTTTTATCACTATTCCGATATTAATTGTTTTTCATGTGACTTGCGATTGCATTTAACTGTTTTTCTTGCAAAAAAAAAACGTACTTTAGAAATACTTGTACAAAATGAAAGCCCCAATGAATTGAGGCTTTCGCATATGTTGATTATTTAAATCTAGCACGCTCGCATGATCATTTATAATATTGAAATAAAAATTCGATCAGCTTTTAGCTGAACCCATCATTTTTACTATTGATTTTTTAATCACATCTAACGGTAAGATAACCGTAGCCGTTCGGCTGTGCCTGGCAATGTTAATGCCCATAAAGTTTCCATTGCTATCGAAAACCGGGCCTCCGCACTCATCCGATCGGATGGTAGCATCCTGAACAAATACTTTTTCAAAACCGTCAGCGCGTAAACTTCTTTTTCCTTTATAGTTCTGGGTAATATCGCGCGTTGATCTTTCTCTAAATTCAATATCAACTGTTGATGTTTTATTGTTTCTGACGATTCCTAAAGTAAGATGATCACCCATTAACAGACGGTTCATTTCTTGTTGGTAAACCTTTTCGTTCGGTATTGCTTTCCCGTTTATGGATATGATCTGATCACCGATTTTCAGTACTTGATCAGCAGGATAATTACGTGCAATATCTTTCACCATCATTTTACCGGGCTTCTTCATACACCAATGCCCCCAGTTGTGCCCGGCTAAATAGCAGCGGTAGCTGGATTTCTTCAGTACTGATGATCCCTGTTTTACAATCTTTAGGATCTATGGGTGAGTATAAAAATTTCCCAAGATCATCATGATTTAGTGGTTTATATTGCGCTTTCCTGATTTTTAAACCTTGAAAATTGTTCATGCCTTGAGCTGGACTTAAAAGTACCAGGTCATTTTCAAAGTCGCGACCTATTACACTTAGCTGAATTTTTACGCCATTGTACATCATCCAAGGCTGCTCGCCAAGCATAGAACTTTTACTAAGCCATAGTACGGACGACTGGCCTTTTTGGTTCAGGTTTATTGCAGTAGCCAGGATGTTCTGCTGCGCAGTGCCCTTCGTACTATGCAGGATAGTAACCTGGTTTAAAAATTGAAGCCCCTGCTGTAAAAAATGAGTCGGTGGCGCTACTGTAAAACGCTTGCTTGCTTGTACGGGTGGAAGTGTTTCTGCTAATGGTAACTTGCGGTAATTAAATGGTTTTTGCAACGCACTCCAATACTGGCGAAACAGATTAACCGGAATGTCAAAATTTTCATCCTCACTAATCTGAACTTTATCGCGGATACCAATCAATTTACCTTGCAGATCGAATAGGGCACCCCCCGAATCTCCGGGTTCCATTTTGCAGGTAGATTCTATAAAGCCATCACCGGCATCTAAACTGGTCAAACGCCCGAAACGGAGGTTAGGTTTAGTTTGGAAAAAACTACCCGGGTAGGAAATGGCCAGGCAGCCTTCTCCAACCATCAGGTTTCTGTTATCAGCCATCGTTACAGAAGGCCAGGGTGCTTTTCCTTCCATTTTAAGCATCGCGAGGTCGAATTGTTTATTTTCAGCATCCAGCGCAATCTTTCCTAAAGCAACGGCTACTCCTTTTTGCCCATTTGCAAATTCTACCCGGTATCTATGGGTAGGTTTAACGGAATGGGCAGCAGTTAAAATAAGGCCATCTGAAGAGACGATCACTGCACTAAACCCACCGAAATCCCGATCTGCCACTGTATCCCTGATTACCAGTTTAATGCAGGCATTTACGGCTTCCGTATTTGTTTTGCGCAACAAATTTTCTATTTTTTTTGCAGACCTGATCTCTTGTTGTGCTTGCGTTTCTGCTACCAGGTTAGGAAAAAAATAAAAACAGACAAGCTATTTTAAAAAGATTTCTCATTTTTTAGAAAAGATTTGATCTAGTTTTTGTGTGAGTTCCTCACCTCTAAGGTTTATAGCCAGTATATTGCCATTACCATCCAAAAGGAAATTAGAAGGAATGGATTGAAGGCCATAGTATTTTAGGATTTCCCAATCTTTAACCTGTTTCCAGGGTAGATTATCTTCATTTACAGCTTTTTTCCATTTAGCCGCGTCCGTATCACATGAGATGCCTAGTATATCGAATCCTTTTGCATGGTATTTATTGTAGTTTTCTAATAAATTAGGATTCTCCTGTCTGCAAGGTACGCACCAACTTGCCCAAAAATCTACCAGTATAATTTTACCCTTATAATCAGCCAGGGTAACCATTTTACCGTCCATATCTGGTATACTGAATGCCTTTAAGGGTTTTCCGGTAGCTGAGAGTTGTAAAACAGACAGGCTTTTTTTTACTGGTATACCTGCAGATGATGCACGCAGGGATTTGTCAATACCCTGGAAAAGTGCATTCGCCCTGTCGTAATCTATCCTGGAACCGATGAGTAAACTCAGCAGATGCAGGCTGACATAGTTTTTTGGATTGTTCCTGATGTACTGCTCAGCCAGGCCGCTTGAAATCATTTGTCCGATTTTAAACAGCTGGGGTTTCACTACAGTAGAATCTGCACTGCCATTGGCCATTAATGCATCCAGGCTATCTGCCTGTTTAATTAACGACATCCTTGCCTTAATGTAAGAATTAAACATATTTTGGGTAGGGGCACCTGTAATGCTGAGATTCATGATGGAATCTAGGTTATCTACACTTCCCCGTAACTTCAATGCTCCACGTTCTGCAAAAAAAGGATAGTCGAAACTTTGCCCTTGAAAGGGAAGTTTCAAGGTTGCCATAACCGGTGTATCTATTGGAGCAGTTACCGTAAATATTCCATTTTTAACAGGTATCCGATTGTTATGTGTTTTCCCATTAAGCATATAACTCAAAGATATGCTATCGGCATTACAGCCACCTAACTGGCCACTCAACCGCATTTGTGCTTGCAACTGGCTCTTTACTGAAAATACCAGCAGCATTAAAAGAAGATAAATTTTGTTCTTCACTGTTTGATGTTTTATTAGTTTGATTTTTTTAGCTTTTCGATAACGGCGCTCATTTCTGCTACGAGGTCAGGAGTTGAACCGTTAAATCCTACACTGTTTAAACGGATAAAACCATCACGATCGACAAGCACTTTATGAGGTATTCCGGTCACCTTAAATTGCTCGGCCACTTTATTGGTTTTAGTATCCTTATCCTTTAAATCTACATAAAGTGGGAGTGTAAAATCGTGTGCTTTAAAATAAGAAAGTGATTGGTCTCTTACCTTATTAAAAGATTCGCCGGTGATTTCTTTGGTATGAATGAACAGAAATTTTACCTCCGGATCGTTTTGGTATTTATCTACCAACATCTGCATGCCGGGCAGCGCAGCTTTGCAAGGCATGCACCAGGTGGCCCAAAAATCGACCACCATGATTTTATCTTTAAAATCTTTCATTGATACGGTTTTGCCGTTAGCATCCAGCAGCTCAAATTCTGGTGCTTTTTCTTTGATCAGGTTTTCACCATTATAATTCTTGTACTTTACTTCATACTGTTTTACCCTTGAATTCTGGATAGAATCAAGATGCGCTTTTACATCTCTGTTTGGATATATGAATTGATAAGCGCGTTTATATTCACTCTTAATTTCTTCATCCTCTATCTCGTTGTTGATCATTTTTTCAAGGGTTGGAAACGCTGCCCAGTAATTGCCACTTTTGCTAAGTAAAATGTTGTAATGATCAATCTCGTCCTGAGACGATTTCGGATTCAGATCGATGGCTTTTTTTGCGAAGTTGGCCGCATTTTTATAGTCCTTCTTATTCTCCAGCAGATAACGCTTTATGTTATAAAACATAAGTTTTTCTTCTTTTGGCAAATTGTTTTGCAATAAGGTTTGGTCTATGCGTGATGTAACCTGATTTAATACCTTAGGGTCATTTATCAAAGCCAATTGAGACCAGGCCATTAAGCGATCCTGGTTTTTTGTTTTCTGTAAATAGACCATGGCCTGATTAAAGTTACCAGATCTGGCATAATCGCCAGCCAGTAAGGCATAGTTATAGCCGTATTTCTGGTTCGGAAACTGTTTTTTTATGGAAGCCAGCATCGCCACCTTTTTATTCAGATCCTTTTCTTCAAAAAAATTTTCCTGTGCTTTATTAAATGCAAATTGTTCTTTGGGCATGCCTTTCGCGGCGAATTCATCCCATTGGCTACGGGACCAGCCCTTTTCAAGACCATATTGAGCAAGTAGCGTTAGGTCCTCGTCAGATCCGGTTGCGAGCGCTGAGAGCTTTTGATGTAGTACCACAGTATCCTGAATGCTTTTTAGCCCTTCCAGCTCTTTTTTTAAATCACGGGTACTTTGCGCAAAAAGCTGGGTAAAACAGCTTACCACAAAGCTTAAACAAATGATGGTTTTACGAAACATATATTTTTCTTTTTTAATAGATTAATTTATCTAATTGGCTCTTCGATAGCTTATGGTGGAAATCTCGCCGAAGCCATCTATTTGCTGATCGTAGGTTCCGTTAATAAGCGTACCTAGATTGCTGATCTTGAAGAAGTATACTGATCCCCCGGTGGCCTGGTTGGCAGCAACCACCAGGGTTTTGCTATCCGTCTGATCCAGCTGGATTTGTTTGATTTGGGTACCGGATGGGAATGTGTAAAGCAGTTTTGCTGAATTTGCCAGGATATCATACAGGTAAATACTGTTATCTGTAGTATAATATATCTGCCTCAATGTAAGGGAAGCAGCAAATGATTTAGCGGAGGCAATCTCCGGGCTGTTCAATATTTTTTGATTGAGGCGTGGCGCTGCACCCGATAACGAATACAGAAAACGATCGCCATTGGTATCCTGCATGATGAAGAAAAAATCTTCTGATGAGTTTGTTTTGACACCATCCATAGCGCCTACCATTAACATACGCGTATCTCCGATGTTAAAAGCAGCAGAAGAAGAGCCAAAAGTTGGGATTAAACTAAAGCTGCCAAATGGTACATACATAAAGCGTTTGTACTTGTTATCATAAAAATAGGTAGAGAATAAAGCGCTGGTGATTACTTTAGGAAAGAGGTTGTAATCTCCTTCTAATCTTGCAGAATAGGTGACATTTGCAGGGTCGTTAAGCATCGAGGCTGCGTAAAGGCTTCCATCATTAATCAAATATTCTTCAGTTGTAAACTTTGATACACTAAATGCAAATTTGTCTTTTACCGGTGTAAAACTAATGGTCGATTTTCCCGAAACCAGAAAATCGTTTGCACCAAAGCGGTAACTTCCTTTATCGGTAAAAAAACTTACTCCGAAACGGCTCCCGTCACTATTATAGAAAAGATTAGCAGCAACAGCATTTCCCGGAAACGTAGTTTGATTTACAGAACCGGCCGGGTTATAAAACACTTTATAGTCTGAGCGGATAAAGCCTAATTGTGCATTACCTGAGGTAGTGTTGCTAACCAGCCACCCTTTGCCAAATGCGCTGGATACTTGTATATTATAGATCTTAAAGGTGGATACACCTGTAGCTGAATTCGTAACTTTATATTCCAGGTTATAGCCATCCTTTAACGGTGGATAACTGATCACAGCATTTAATGCCTTTGATGTTGCCAGAACTTTTGCATCAAGCCCGTCAACAGGAGAGTAGGGATAAATTTTCCATTGATAGGTAAATCCTTCGCCGGCAGGTTTACTTTGGGTAATCTGCGGATCAATTTTAAGCGTATCAAACTGAACGATAGACAGGGTTGCATTGTCTTTAATCTCCAGTTCGTTTAGTTCTTTATAATTGAAGTCCTGACTTTTTTTGCAAGACCATAAGGTGGCACAGCATATCAATAATAAGCAAATGCAATATTTTATTTTTAACATGACTTAGAATGTAATTTGGTTACCGAATTCATCAATAAGAGGGCCGTTCAGCTGAACATAATCTGAAAGTGCTTTTTTCAAATTTACCTGTATCAGGAATATATCACTAAAACCAACTACCTGAGGGTCGAAATTGGTAAGTCCAGTTGCTTTGATCATAAACTTGAATTTTACCACACTAAAATTCCCGAAAAAGAAGCTCAAATTTTGCCAATAATCAGGCTCGATAAGTTGGTTAGTGATGTTGACTTTCATTTTTGCGAAGTTTTTGGAAAGATCTACTGCTATTCCCGGTGCGCCAGGAACCAGTTCACTTGCAGGATCAACACCCAGCAACAGTTGAAAACTTTGATTCAGCATTTCTGGTGTATTGAACACGACCAGCGGATAATTAACAAAAAGTGCATTTGCTGGTAATTTAATTTCTGGCAACATGTAATCGACATTTTGGCGAGCCGTTGAACCCGCTAATGCTTTTAATTTAATGCTGCGTGCCACATTGGCAGGTTTGCCTACCAAACGCATTTTAATAAATATGGTATCTTTTGTTTTAATCGTTGGCTGTAAGGCAAATGAATAATTGGTGCTATCAGGATTTTCGTAATAATCAATAAAGAAACTAATTCCATCGCGGCCTTCAAACGTTGGTATATCGTCTTTCTTGCAGCCTGTTGCAAAAATCAGCAAGAATAATATCGTTAAGTATTTCATTTGTTAGTTATAATTTGGGTTAAACTCTAGTTCTTGATCAGGAATAGGCAATACATAATTAGATAGCGGAATATCTGAGGTCATGAATTGCATCCGTGTAATGTTTTTTAGTTTATAGTAATAGAATAGTTGCCCTTCCGCATGAAATTCCTTTTGGTATTCTTTGGTAATCTCATTGTTTAAATTGGTCTGGCTAAGATTGGTGGGCAATGGTGTGATGTTCCTGTTTTCACGTACCACGTTCAGGTAATTGATGCCATCTGCGGTAGAAGGCGCACATTCGGCCAGAATGTAATACATTTCTGCCAACCTGATCATGGGTACTAACTGATCCAAGCGATTGTCGGAAGGCGCTGTACCTGGATAGGTTTGCCAGAATTTCGAGGGAAATACAAAACCTACACTATTACTGTTATCTACTTCAATTCTTGCCAGATAGCGGATATCAGTACTACCACCAGAGCTTGTTTCATAAAGTGTTTGGTAATCATTAGAAGAACGGCGCATATTGGAAGCGCCACGAAAATAGCCAGGATCTGCCCAGTTTCTCAGGTTAGCTACCCTTAATCCGAAAATTTGTTCGGTAATGTAGAGCCGGTCTCTAGCTTCGGCTGCAGCAGTGGCATTACTAAAGGTTACAAAGGGGAATTTATTGGCATCGACCACTAACTTTGCTGCTGCAAAGGCTTTGCTTTTATCACCAGAAAAAAGATATACCCTTGCCTGCAAGGCTTTAACCGCATAATAATTCATCTTGATGCTGCGGTTTGTCTGGCCATTCAAAATCGGATCAGATGTTGCCAAAAGCTGTTCGGCCTCATTCAGGTCGGCAAGTATAGCTAATACCGTATTTTGTGTGGTTGAAGGCACGACGGTATATTGGTTTACCTCTTTTTTATAAGGAATGGCTTTTTTTGTAAGCCCGCTCGCATATTCGGGTCCAAATAACCGAAGGAGTTCGAAGTGCATATAAGCCCGCAGCGCCACTGCCTCACCACGAATCCGGCTGTAAGCGGAAGTACTTAATACATCACGTTGCTTTTCCGTATTTTGGATCACCTTATTGGCAGCAGCAATAGCATTATAACCATTGCTCCAGATCGAATTGCCCAATTCAGTCACTTCTTGTGAGGTGAAGTTGAATTTAGAAGTAGCATAAAATCTTGAGTTAACAGGGATATTGTAATTCTGCGCCAGGGCTGATGTAAAACCCATAGTCAGGTTGTCACCAAATAGGTTTTGAGAAGCAAATAGTGAATACACACCATCTAAAGCCTGTTGAAAACCTAATTCGGAGTTAAATAGCTGGTTTTCAGAAATGGATGATTTTGGATTTACGTCAAGATATTTTTTGCATGACGTTAGCATAGCGGTTAAACAAACCAATATGGCTAAGAATTTTTTATAGTTCATGTCTTTTAATTAAAAACCTGCTCTTAATGTTAAGGAATATGTTCTGGCAAAAGGGTTGCTGGTACCGCGTTCTACCTGTATAGAACTTACCCTAAAAAGGTCGTTAGTAATGGCCGTGATCTGTAAACTGCGCAACCCAATGTGTTGTAGAAACTGTTTTTTGTAAAAGGTATAACCTAATGACGCAGAACTCAAAATCAGGTTGTTATCATCTTGTACAAATCTTGAAGTAAGCTTGGTTTGAGTTGGATTGGCCGTAATCCTTCTGAATTGACTGACATCGCCCGGTTTTGCCCAACCCAGGTCATAGGCCCTTTGGTCTACATTGAATTTTGGATTAACGGATTCTACGCGTTCTACTAAGGTTTGGTTGTACATTTGTCCACCGAATTGGTAGTTAAAGATCAAATTCAATTCGAAGCCTTTATGCGAAAAGCCAGTTCCAAAGTTTCCGTTCCAAAGTGGCTGACTGATTCCTACAGGTACTTTGTCTGCTACATTCCAATCCAGGGTGGTTTCTCCCGATTTAGTTAGAAATACCTCTGAGCCGGTAGTGGCATCTATACCCAATGAACGTACTGCAAAAATGGTATTAATCGATTGTCCTTCTACTAATTGAAGGTTTGGTTTCACCTGATTTGGATTTCCGTTATTCAATAAATTGTTTGATGACTGCAGGGCGTTTGAAATTTTTCTAAGCGAGTTTCTATTGGTAAATCCGTTCACGTTAACTGTCCATAGCGTCCGGGTAAATGGATTTTCCAGAATAGTATATCTGGCATAAAATTCGAAACCTTTATTTAGTAATTCTCCATAGTTCTCCGTGTAAGCATTAAATCCGCTTGAAGGGGCAAGGGTAATCTGTGTTACTGCATTTTTGGTATTCTCCCGATAAAATTCAAACCTCAGGTTTAGGCGGCTTTTTAATAGGTCGGCATCAAGACCAATATTGGCTTTTAGTACATCCTGCCAGCTTAAAAATTCGTTTCCCATGCCTGCAAGCGTAGCGCCCACATTACCATAATAAGCGCTTCCTGCATTTACATTATACCTGAATTGAGAAGCATAAGACGGAACATTAAGCGAACCGGTAGAACCGTAACTTCCTCTTATTTTCAGTCGGTTAACTAAATCGCTTTTCTGGAAGAAAGATTCATTGTGGATATTCCAGCCTGCACCTACAGACCAAAATGTACCAAAACGTTTTTCAGTACCGTATTGGGAAGAACCATCCCTTCTGTAGGAAACACTGGCCAGAAAGCGGTCGTCATAGATGTAATTTCCGCTGTAGAGTAAACCTACACGGCTAATTGTATTTTCATCACCTACCGGACGACCACTATACTGTGTAGCATAAAGTATGTCATCTAATTGATCTGTTAGTAAGCCAGTTGCAGAAAAGGTATCATAAGATGACGTACTGCGAGATAAATTTAAACCTAAGTTAGAGAACAACTGGTGTTTACCAAATATGGCATTCCAGTTTGCAGTAGTTAAACTTTCATATCCCATACTGTTATTAGTGCTTAAATCATAACTCCCCTTTAGATTCAGATCAGTAACATTATTAAACCTGGTGCTTTGTGCAGAATAAAATAGATCGCTACCACCGCTTTGTTTATTAATGCTTAAACTGCTTTCTATATATATCGATTGTGTAGGTTTGTAGCGGGCGCTAAAGTTATTGGAAAACCCAAAATAATTAGTGCTGTTTATAGAATGCAGGGTGGCATCGTAAAGTGGATTTGCCGTTTGGTAGCTGAATCCAAGAAAGTTCAGGTCTTCTACCATTCTATTGGCGTTACCCTTATTATCATAAGGGGCCCAGTAAGGGTTCATGCCTACATAATCTGCGAAATTACCATAAGGTGATTCGTTAGATTTATTTTGAAAGATGCGCAGGGAATTCCGAAACTCAAATTTCTTTTTAAAATAATTTAAATCGAATTGACCTGAATAGTTGGTACGATCCTGTCCTTTCATTACACCTGATTGAAAGTCACCCGATACCTGTAGGGCATAGCGGATAACCGAATCACCACCCTGGGCATAAACAGAAGTCCGGTTGCTGTAGCCATTTTGTGTCGGGATAGACAACCAATCGGTATTTACACCTTTAGCATAAGCTTTATAACGTTCGTTGTAAAGCATATCATAACTGCTTTGCAAAAGATTTGATGTGGAACTATATAAGCCTACCCGTTTTTCAAAATCGAGCTTTTGCTCCGCATTAAGCAGATGATATACCGAAAGATCGGGTGTGGTGAGGCGAAAATCGTGGGTCAAATTTACCTGTAGTTTACCTGGCGCAGGAGTAATGGTTGTAATTACAATCACACCGTTAGCACCTCTTGATCCATAAAGCGCGGTAGCAGAAGCATCCTTTAACAAGGTTACGCTTTTGATTAAATTCATGTCAAGGTCTACAATACGTTGCAGGTTTACCTCAAAGCCATCCAGAATCAGAAGTGGAAGTGTTGGGATAGATGATAATTGCCCTGAAAGGTTAGGAAAGGAATTTTCCCCACGGAGTTGGATATTGGGTAATTGGTTAATATTACCACCAGTTACATTGTTTGGAACTATCCTGAATGATGGATCAAGCGCACCGATAGCCGCAAATACACTGTTAGCACTTACTTTTTTCAGTTCTGCACCGGTAAGGGTATTCGCTGCACCGGTAAAGTTTTCTTTACGCTGCGTAAAAATACCGTTAACTACGGTTTCGTCTAAGCTCACGGCCTGTTCTTCCAAAAAAATACTGAAATGACGTTCAGCCCTGATTTCAACTTCGGCTGTTTTATAACCCACATAGCGAAACTCCAAAGCTTTGGCATTTGCCGGCATATTGAGTTTAAAACGGCCATTGTTATCTGTTTGGACCTGAATTTTCGTGCCCTTTACAGTAACGACTACGGACGGTAATGGATTGCCCGTTTTACGGTCTCTAACTATTCCGTCAATTTCATCATTCTGCTGAACTTTACTGGTCAGTACAACCGTTTTATCCTGAATGGTATAGTTAATGCCCTGTGGGCCTAAAATTGATTTTAGTGTGGCGTCAATAGATTGTTCTTTCAGGTTAACTGTAATCTGTTTAGCACCTGAAATGATTTTATCAGAATAAACAAAATTATAGCCAGCCTGGCTTTTAATCATACGGAAAACTTCCGAAAGCGGTTGGCTAGAAACGCTTAGTGTAATTCGCTGCGCATAGGTATAAGCGCTAACCTGCAAAAAAGATAAGATGAGCAGGAGGTGGAACAAAGTTGCTAGCCGCAAAATTCTGGGGCGTGCAGTACGGTACACGGCCATTTTATTGGTCTTCATTAAGTTAGTTTTGGTTTGATAGTTGAATGGGTTGATTCTTTGTTTGATCTATAATTTTGCAGTCTACAAAAATTAGAACTTTTGGTCTTTGGGTTAGCTTTTTATCATATGTTGTATCTTAATATATTGGTATAGTTATAGGTTAATTAATCTTATTGCGAAGCCGATACCACTACACGGTTACCTGCGGTTTTGATTTTAACGGTTCCGGTAGCCTGAAGGATGTTGAGTACACTATGGATGTCTGCAAATTTTGAAATGCTGCCACTTATTTTTTCCGAAGGTATTTCACCTTCATAAATAATGTTTACATCATACCACCTGTCAATTAGTTTCATGATTGATTTGATGTCCTGACTGGCAAATACAAATTCATTGTTTTTCCAGCCTGTTGCCGCCTCAATATTGGCTTTCGCCTTTTGGATCATTCCATTAGTAACGGTACCTTTTTCGCCTGGCATTAGCACTGCCTTATCTTTTGCGGTGTTCATACTAATTTTTCCCTGAACAAGTGTGGTTATTTCCGCCTCGTCATTTTCATAAGAGCTCACATTAAATTCCGTTCCCAATACCTTAATGTTATGCCCCCGGGTGCTTACTACAAAAGGATGTTCGCTATCATGGGCTACTTTAAAATAAGCTTCGCCACTTAGTTTTACCTTCCTTACTTCCGAATTAGCCAGATTAGTGTTATAAGTAAGGCTCGAAGCTGCATTAAGCCATGCAGAGGATCCATCCGGAAGTTCTACTTTAAAGGTTTCTCCCTTTGCAGTAGCGAGGGTATTTGTTTTTAAAGTGTTAGATGTTTCATCTTTAACCTGGTAAACCAATTCGCCATTGGCTGTTTTCGTAATTTTTACACCAGCTTCTTCGGCAAAAACACCATTTTTCAAGTGGCTTAACTTGATTTGCTTTCCATTGGCCAGTGTTAAGGTAGCGCCAAAAGTACCTGGCGTAATTTGTTTTATCTTGTTTTGCACCAAGTGTTGCGCATCGGTTGAGTTAAGTTCATAAAGTTTAAAAAGGCCTAATAACACCAGTACTACCGCAGCAGCGGTAGCAAATCTCGGCCACATCTTTCGCTTCACCGGAAGATTAGTTGCAGGAAGTTTCGCCCAGATTTCCTGTCCGATAAGTTCCATATTTTCCGAAAGCTCAACGTCGGGAATATTATTGGCATATGCATTAAACCAGGCTTCAATCTGGCTTTCTTCTTCTGGTGTACAGTTACCCGCGTTATAACGGTATAGTAGTTCACGAGCATATTTATTGTGGTTTTCAGTCATTTTTGGTCAGTAGATACTGGCTTAACGACTAAGTGAGACGAAAGTCCCATCCGAAATGAAAAAAAAATTAAAAAAAGATGAGATACGTATTCATCGTATCGCCCAGCTTGTTTCTGAGGATTTTTAATGCAGTGCTGAGTTGATTTTTAACCGTCTTATTGGAAATTTGAAGTTCATCTGCAATTTCCTGATTGGATTTATATTCTTTGCGGCTCATTTCAAATACCCGCCGCATCTTTTCTGGCAAGTGCTGAATTTCGCTCTCAACCTGGTCGTATAATTCTTTTTCAATATATAAGCGATCAGGCGTAGCGTGGTTAAGCTGTATAAAACTGGTTAAAGACTCCAGGTATCTGTTTTCTACCTTCGTGCGTTTTACCAGATCAAGAATCCGGTTCCGGGTAAGGGTATATAGATAGGCAGCAAGTGGTACAGCTGTATTCTGACTTTCTCTTTTGGCCCATAAAATGGTGAAAACTTCCTGCACTACATCTTTTGCCACATTTTCATCTTGCAGCATCTTCCGCGAGAAGCGGTATAATACCTGCCAGTAACGATCATAAATTTCCTTATACGCGCTGCTTCTTCCGGCTTTTAAAGCCATTAGAAGATCATTGTCACTGGCGAATAGAGATGTTGACATTTTTGGTTTCTGGTTGGTATTGAATTGCTCAATCAGGGAGCAATCTAATATTTATCTGTATTTTTCGCAAATGTGTCCGATATGGCTCGGCTTTAAGGCTACTAAACGATTATACAGATTTTACTGGACAAATATACTTTACTTTTACGGATTTGGCTCAACTATATAACTTATAGCTTAAAGCTATATAAAACAGGATACGTTTATCATCTACCTTTGTATCTGATAGTGAAGTCTGATCTCAAGTTTAAGATTATCATATTTATAGGATAAAAAACTTAGGTGTAAGCCATAAAATACGAAGCCGTATTTAAAAGGGTTCCTTGTTGAAAATGTAATTTGATTTTCCAGATTTTATTTCATTTGATGTGATATTAAAAGTTTAAAATGTCGGATTTGTACAAAATAAAGTCTTATTTGGTTAATTTTTTTTGAAATAAGGTCACCTATTTTTGAAAGAACAAATTATTTGCATAATCCAAATAATTAAAACACCAAATGAAATGAGCCAAGCCATGATGATTATGCAAATCATTGTGTCTTTGCTAAAGACCTAACCAATATGAAAAGAAGAAGTTTACTTAAAGGTATGGCCCTGAGCTTGTCATCGCTATACCTATCTAAAAGTTATGCAGGCCAACTGCTTAATGCGCCCTATGCGGCAGGTCCGTTTAAACCCACCTGGGATTCGCTGACTCAGTATAAAGCACCAGAATGGTTTCGCGATGCCAAATTTGGTATGTGGGCGCATTGGGGTCCGCAGTGTCAGCCGGAATTTGGCGATTGGTATGCCCGTGAAATGTATATGGAAGGTGGTCATAAGTATAAATATCATGTAGAAAAGTATGGTCATCCTTCCAAATTTGGCTTTAAAGATGTGATTAACGATTGGAAAGCTGATCAATGGGATCCTGAAGAATTGGTTGGATTGTATAAAAAAGCCGGTGCCAGATATTTTATGGCCATGGCCAACCACCACGATAATTTTGATATGTACGACAGCACGCATCAGAAATGGAATTCAACCCGGATGGGACCTAAGAAGGACATTATTGGCGGTTGGGCGAAGGCGGCCAAAAATAACGACCTCCGCTTTGGCGTGAGTGTACATGCCGCACATGCCTGGAGCTGGATGGAAACCGCACAGCGTGCGGATAAAAATGGCCCCATGGCTGGCATCCCTTATGATGGCAATTTAAGCGAGGCAGACGGTAAAGGAACATGGTGGGAAGGAGAAGACCCTCAGGAACTTTATGCACAAAATCACCCGCTTAGCAAAAACAGTGAAGATAATGGCATGATCCATAGTCAATGGGCCTGGGGAAATGGTGCTTCAGTACCTTCAAAAGCTTATTGTGAAAAATTCTATAAACGCACGATTGAACTTTTGGATAAATACGGGCCGGATGTGATTTATTTTGATGATACCATATTGCCATTATATCCGATCAGTGATGTAGGATTACGGATTGCTGCGCATATGTACAATGAGAGCATCAAGAAATATGGTAAACTGGAAGCCGTGTTGTTTGGTAAAGTATTAAATGAACAGCAACGTAAATGCATGGTTTGGGATATTGAAAGAGGACAGACCAATAGTATTGAAAAAGAACCTTTTCAAACCGATACCTGTATCGGTGCCTGGCATTATGACCGCCCGATTTATGACCAGAACGGTTACAAAGATGCCAAAACGGTTATTCATATGCTACTGGATATTGTGAGCAAAAATGGTAACCTGATGTTGAATATTCCGGTAAGGGGCAATGGTACTATAGATGAAAAAGAACGGGCAGTAGTGGAAGGCATAACCGATTGGATGCAGCAAAACAGCGAATGTATCTACAGTAGCCGCCCATGGACTTCGTTTGGTGAAGGTCCGGCCATTGCATCGGCTAAACCCTTGAGCGCACAAGGTTTTAATGAGGGCGGTGGAATACCTTTTGGCCCGAAAGATTTCCGCTTTACCGCTAAAGGAAAAGACTTATATGCTGCCATGCTCGGCTGGCCTTCAGATCAGACAGCGCTTATACAAAGTTTAGCCACTAACAAAGTCAATAAAATACAGAAAGTAAGTTTACTAGGTTATCCCGGATCAATTGAGTTTGAACAAAACGGAGCGGGATTGAAAATAAAGCTTCCGGAACAGGCACCTGGCGCTATTGCTTATGTGTTTAAAATTCATGGTGCTATTGTTTAGTGTGATTTGATTGGTGCTTGGTAACGAAAAATTCTGGTGTCAATTTAGGTAATAACGCGACTTTAATAACCATTATATCCAATCAAAAAATTGATATGAACTGGTGTGTGTCTTTTTAATATCTAGATAATCAGTAAATTAAAATGAAATTAATAAAAAATATAACTAAAGTATTAGCGGTTCATTTTGTAATGGGACTGTTGTTTCTGCAGCCACTCTTTGCGCAGGCGCCAACCCAGGTACCCAGCTGGGGCAACTGGGCACATTGGGGAGACCAGGGCAATGGCACTTATCGTAATCCCGTTTTACCTGGCGATTTCAGCGATATCGATTGCATCCGCGTTGGGGATAACTATTATGCGGTTTCGTCTACTTTTCAGTATTCGCCAGGTTTTGTGATTTTGCACTCAAAAGACCTTGTAAACTGGCAGATCCTGGGGCATGCCGTTGAAGATATAGCTATGATTTCGCCTGCGATGAACTGGACCCAGATGAGCCGTTATGGAAAAGGGATCTGGGCGGGCGCCATCCGTTATCATAACAATCGTTTCTGGATTTATTTCGGAGATCCGGATGAAGGTTATTTTATGAGTTCGGCAGCTAATCCCGAAGGGCCATGGACTCCTTTACACCGCGTGTGGGCTGAAAAAGGCTGGGATGATTGCTGCCCCTTCTGGGATGAAGATGGTCAGGGCTATCTTATCGGAACCCACTTTGCTGATGGCTATAAAATTCATCTTTTTAAAATGACGGCGGATGGCAAATCGCTGATCAAAGAATCTGATAAGGTAATTTATCAATCCAATGGTAGCGAAGCCAATAAAATGTATAAAATTAACGGCTATTATTACCACCTATTTAGTGAGGTGCGCAACAACGTTCGCGTTTTAATGATGGAGCGCTCTAAACATATCTATGGGCCTTACGAAGGACCACGGCAACTGAGCGAGGGCCAACCTGAGTTTAACGAACCCAACCAGGGCGGATTGATACAGACCCAAACCGGCGGATGGTACTTTTTAACCCATCACGGTTCTGGCGATTGGTCTGGGCGGATTTTAAGTCTGCTGCCGGTAACCTGGCTGGATGGCTGGCCGGTAATTGGCAAGCCCAATGCCAGTGGCATCGGAGAAATGGTATGGTCGGCACCCATGCCGGTAAAATCAACCCGCAAAATATATCCACAAAGCAGTGATGATTTTAATGCGAAAACGATTCAGCCACAATGGGAATGGAACTATCAACCGAAAAAAGATCAGTGGTCTTTATCAGAAAGAAAGGGTTGGTTACGGCTGCATGCCTTTAAACCTTTAAAAGATGATATCCTCTCTGCTGGTAATACCATTACCCAAAGGGTTTACCGTACCTCGAAAAATACCGTTACTGTAAAGTTTGATCTCTGTGGAATGGTTAACGGGCAGAAAGCAGGTCTATCACACTTTGGTGCTCCACAATACGCTACACTTGGTTTTGAATGTTCGGGCAGGGTGAAGAAACTGGCGTTCGGTACCAAAGATCAATCTATACCTGGCCCTGAAATTAAGGGTACAGTGATCTGGTTACGATCGGTATGGGGGCTGGATGGTAAAAGTACCTTTAGTTACAGTACCGATGGTAAGGTATTCAAAACTTTTGGTGCGCCTTATCAACTGCAATGGGGATCTTACCGTGGCGACCGGATAGCCATTTATAATTATAATTCCTCTGGTAAAGGAGGTTATATCGATGTAGATTATCTTCACTATGATTATGGTAAATAGGAAATTGATGTATTTACAGCCAATAGCTACCTGGTGGCAGATAGTCCGTTTTGGTACACAAAATAAGCTTCGGGTTTATATTTTAATCCTTTCTGGGGTGTTGTTGAGTTCAACAATCCATGCGCAATCCTGGACAGCGGATAACGGAAACGGCACCTATACGAATCCGCTTTTTTATGATGAATTTTCTGATCCGGATATTGTTCGTGTAGGGAATGATTTTTACCTTACAGGAACAACCATGCATAGTGTACCGGGATTGCCTGTGTTGCACTCTAAAGATCTGGTGAACTGGAAGCTGATTAGTTATGCCATGGATCGGTTTAACCTGGACGAAGAATTTGACCTGAGCAATGGTAAGGAAGCTTATGGACAAGGGATATGGGCGCCTTGTATCAGGCACCATAATGGCATTTTTTATATCTTTTCCAATGTAAATCGTCATGGATTACAGATTTTTACAGCTACAAATCCTGCAGGGCCATGGAAACAGCATCAGCTTAAGCGACATATTTATGACCTTTCTGTTTTATTTGAAAATGATAAGATTTATGTGGTTTATGGTGTTGGTGAAATTAAATTGATTGAATTGAAATCTAATCTCAGTGGTTTTGTGGAGGGTAGTGACCGGGTTATTATTCCAAGGGGGAATGCCATGGGAGAGGGTAACCATCTTTATAAAATTAATGGTAAATATTACATCACTAATGCCGATAATGGCCGTTTGCAATGCGCCCGGGCTGCCGATATTCGCGGTCCGTACGAAACTACGGTGGTGAGTGCAAAGGAAACCATGGGCACCTCGCTTGGTTGGTTTACCCAAAATATGTGGTTAGATTCTGCCCTGCCTGCTGCAGATGCAAAATTGAACATAGTGAAGCAAAGTGATCAGCTTTTTGCCTCGGTGCCCATGCATCAGGGCGGTATTGTAGATTTGCCCAATGGCGAGTGGTGGGGCTTTTCGATGATGGATTTCCGGTCTGTTGGTCGCACTACTTTCCTGTCGCCGGTAACCTGGAAAGAAGGGTGGCCGTTTTTTGGTGTGGAGGGTAATCTGGGCCGATCGCCGAGAACCTGGTTTAAACCTAATGTTTTTGATCCCGATCTTCCACATGCGCCATATGTTAGAAATGATGATTTTAATGACCACAAACTGGCATCTGCCTGGCAATGGAACCACAACCCGCTGAACGGCAAATGGCAACTTAAAGGGGGGAAGTTAAGGTTGCATACCCTCCCGGCGAAAGATTTTCTTTGGGCTAAAAATACTTTGACCCAACGAGGTGTTGGCCCTGAATCTTATGCAGTAGTGGAGTTAAATGGTCAGCATTTAAAAGATGGTGATCTTGCTGGCCTAGGTTTAATGAATATTCCTTATGCCTGGATGGGTATCCTTAGGGAAGGCAACCACTTTGTTTTCCGAATGTTTGATCAGTATGGGCAAAAAGCGATCGATAAAACGATAAAGTCTCCCCGTATTTACCTGCGTGCCTTTGGTAATTTTGATGAGGATATTGCCCGGTTGAGTTACAGCATGGACGGCAAAACATTTGAGCAGGTTGGCGATAGCATCCGGCTACCTTACCAGCTCAAGACCTTTCAGGGTACCCGTTTTGCTTTATTTGCTTATAACACCAAAGGGAAGGATGGGGGTTATGCTGAATTTGATCATTTTCAGTTAAATGAACCACTAGCCGACCGCATTAAAAATCTTCCGCTCGGGAAAATAATTACATTGACTAATCTGGCCGACAGGCGTCAGCTTTGGGCAAACCCGCATGGCATGCTTTGCCCGGGCCGCGCTTATAGTGAAGACCTGGATTCGGCTTACCAATTCCTTGTGCTCGATCGTGGGCAGGGAAAGGTTGCCCTGCAGGCACTTAATGGTACTGGATTTTTAACCATTACCAGCCTGGGTTTATCTGCAGATGTGCGGTTGATAAAAGAAGAAACACCAGGCAGCCTGTTTATGTGGCAGGATATGTTAAGGGGACAGTGCATGCTGTTATCCTTAAAAACTAAACGCTTTGTGGGCCTCGATCCCAAAACGGGAGAATTGTATGGCGCAGACTGGCCCGGTACTTTGCCGAATAGAAAAGACGGAACTGTTTTCAGCTGGCAACTGGTAGAAAAATAGGTCTGAATGATAAAACTAAACCAACTAAACAATGAATAATACAATAATTTTAAAAAAATCATTTATCCTCTATTGCTTATTTACTTTTTTCTGTTGCACCCTTACTTATGGGCAGCAGAAAAGATCTTATCCGATCAGTTCTCCAAATGGAAAAATTAAACTGGTTGTAGATTACCGGGCTTTGGCAGCTGATGATACCACGGCTTCTGCAAAGTTCCATGTGTACTATCAAATAAACGGAAAATGGACAGCCATTCTATCTGGTAATACGCTAGGGCTTTTAACAGATCTGGAGCAATTTAAAAATCTGGTATTTAAAGGTGCCGGAGCGATAAAACGTGTAGATGCCCGCTATGAAATGGTGAGTGGAAAACGCAAACTCTGCACAAATGATGGCAATGAAGGTACCATCTCCTTTTCAAACACCAATGGTAAGCCACTGAATATTGTTTTCAGGGTTTATAATGATGGTATCGCATTCAGGTATATTTTTCCAAAATGGTCTGATCAATCGGTTAATATTAAAGATGAATATACCACTTTTAATATTCCTGCGCAAACAGAACGCTGGGCACAGCCTTACGATCCGGGATACGAAGACTTTTATCCTTACAGCACCAGCGGAAAAGGCGAGAAAGGGCAGGAGTGGTCATACCCGGTACTGTTCAAGTCGAAGCAGGCACCGGTATGGTATTTAATTTCTGAAGCAGGGAACAGTGCATTTAATGCCGCATCTAAATTGAGCAATAAAGCCGATTTAAATCAATATAAAATTAGTTATCCGGCTGGCAGAAAGGGCTTTGAGCAGCAAGGGAATGTGAGTAGGCTGCCATGGAACTCGCAATGGCACACCGTAATGATCGGGCCTTTGGAAAAAGTAGTGCAATCTACTTTAATTACAGATGTAAGCGAGCCTAGCCGCATTGCGCAGAAAGATTGGATTAAACCTGGTGCTGTGGCCTGGATTTACTGGGCTTATAATCATGGCTCTAAAGACTACCAAAAGGCGGTAGAATATACTAACCTGGCCAAAACCATGAACTGGCCATACGTACTGATCGACTGGGAATGGGATGTGATGAGCAATGGTGGAAAACTGGAAGATGCAGTCAATTATGCTAAATCTAAAGACATTAAACCCATGATCTGGTACAATTCGGGTACTACAGATTGGTCTACCGCAACACCGGTTGACAGAATGCGTATACGCGACAAACGTTTAAAAGAATTTGAGTGGTTAAATAAAATAGGGGTTTATGGGATCAAGGTAGATTTTTTTGCAGGCGATCAACAGGATATGATGATGTTGTATCTTGATATTTTGAGAGATGCTGCGGACCATCATCTGATGGTTAATTTCCACGGCGCAACCATTCCTCGCGGCTGGTCCAGAACCTATCCGAATCTGATGAGTGTGGAGGCTGTTTTCGGCGCCGAATGGTATAATAACGGAGATGTAATGACTAATAAAGCGGCGGTGCACAATACCACCTTGCCTTTTACCAGAAACGTAATTGGTCCGATGGATTATACTCCGGTAACTTTCTCTAACAGTCAGCACCCGCATATTACTTCTTATGGACATGAACTGGCGCTTTCAGTTGTTTTTGAATCTGCCTTGCAGCATTTTGCAGACCGCCCTGAAGCTTATTATGCGCTACCAGATGCACCAAAGAACTTTTTGAAGACAGTGCCTACCGCCTGGGATGAAACCCGTTTACTGAGTGGTTATCCGGGCAATCATGTGGTGATGGCGAGAAGACGCGGTACCAAATGGTATATTGGCGGACTGAATGGACAGGAAGACGCTAAAGTATTACAATTCGGTTTAGACTTTTTGAAAAAGAAGCAAGCGAGCATTAGCATTATCCAGGATGGTGAAAATGATAAATCATTTAAAACAGAAACACAGTTATGGCGTAAAGGACAGCCGGTTAAAATTAACTGCTTACCCCGTGGCGGTTTCGTAGCAGTGGTAGAATAAAATATTGAGCTATCATTGATAGAATCCCTAAAAAAGTCGTCATTGCGAGGAGGAACGACGAAGCAATCTTTCAAGCTAATAATCCTTGCTATAAAAGATTGCTTCGTCGGCTGAAAAAGCCTTCTCGCAATGACGATCCTCGAAGAGGTTTATTCCCATTAATGCTACTGTCACTCATATTGATTCGTATATAATAAATTATCCCTCGGGATAACAATTTTATGCTTATGATACAACCTTGAGGCTTATAGGCGAAATTTCTGTAGTAAACCTTTACATAAATATTTAAGAATTGAATTTAATAAGAAACATAATTTTAATTGCTGATGATATCTTTAAAAAAAGATTCGTAAAAAAAATACGTTCCGGAATAATCATCTCTTCGATGGTCTGTTTATTCAAACCGCAACATATCCACGCCCAAACGGTTCAGTATTCGGGAGGCGTATCTGCCTTTCAGGCTAATGATGTGCGGTTAGATCCATCGTGGATAAAAAGCCGCGAAGAATTAAATACCAGTTATCTTTTAACACTTGATCCCGATCGTCTCTTGCATAATTTTAAAATCAACGCGGGCTTACCTTCTCAGGTCAAGCCTTTAGGCGGATGGGAGGCGCCAGACATTGGTCTTCGCGGGCATTTTACCGGTCATTACCTTTCGGCAGTTTCACTTTTGGTAGAGCAGCATAAAAATCCCTTATTGCAGCAAAGGCTCATTTATATGGTTGATGAGTTGTATAAATGCCAGCAGGCTTTAGGCAAAGGTTACCTGAGTGCTTTTCCGGAGGGTGATTTTGACACCCTCGAAAAAACATTCGGCAATGTATGGGCACCTTACTATACCTACCATAAAAATCATGCAGGGTCTTTTAGATGTTTATACCCATACAGGTAATCAGAAAGCTTACGGTATGGTTAATCAGATGGCCATTTATGTGCAAAAAAGAATGGCTCGGCTGGATGCACAAAGCATTGAAAAAATATTGTACACAGTTGGTGCCAACCCAGGCAATGAGGTGGGGGCGATGAATGAGGTGATGTATAACCTTTATCAGGTTTCTCATCAGCCTGAACACCTGGCGCTGGCGAAACTATTCGACAGGAATTGGTTCTTTAAACCGTTAGCTGAAAATCAGGATATTCTTTCGGGGCTGCATTCTAATACCCATTTGGTTTTGGTAAACGGTTTTGCACAACGAGCAGCTATCACCGGAGAAAGTAATTACCTGACTGCCGCAAAGAATTTCTGGAATATGCTGATGCAACATCATGCTTATGCTAATGCTTCCAGCAGTGGTCCACGGCCTAATGTAACCAGCCCAACATCACTTACAGCAGAACACTGGGGCGTTCCGGATCATTTGAGTAACACCATGACCAAAGAAATTGCTGAATCCTGTGTTTCTCATAACAGTCAAAAATTAACCGGTTACCTGTTTTGTCAGGATCAACAACCCGCTTATGCTGAAACTTACATGAATACTTTCTATAATTCGGTAATGGCCCTCCAAAACAGAAATACAGGTGCGGTAGTTTACCATTTGCCACTCGGTTCGCCAAGGGAAAAGAAATTTTTAAAGGATGATGATTTCAGGTGTTGTAATGGAACATCTATTGAAGCTTTTGCATCTCTAAACAAAGGGATTTATTATCACAATGTTAGTTCTTTATGGACCAACCTGTATATACCCTCTACGCTAAACTGGAAAGAACAGAAATTTGCACTTCAGCAGGAAGGTAATTTCCCTACCGATTCTACTGTTACATTTACAATCAAATCTGCTAAAGAAAAGGTGTTAAAATTAAATTTCCTGATCCCTAGCTGGTCTGAAGAGACAGCGGTTTATATCAATGGACAGCGCGAGTCTACTGACCCCTCGGCTGGTACTTATTTGGCTTTAAACCGCAGTTGGAAAGCCGGCGACCAGATTAAGCTTGTTTTTCACTACCGTTTCCATCTTAAAGCCATGCCTGATGACGAAAATGTATTTGCAATTTTCTACAGTCCAACCCTTTTGGCGGCAGAAACAGATGCAGAATTTATTTTAAAAGGATCTAAACAGGAAATCCTGAAAAACCTGAACTGTGACGGAAAAGATATTTTTAAACTTCGTAATGCTAACAATAACTTTAACCTGCGTCCACTTTACGAGATCAGCAATCAAGCTTATGGAATATACGCAACTTTACGGAATTATTGATCTGAATGTTTAATTTTTAAGCCACCATCCCAATCCTTTAATCATTTGGAAGGGAGGTGGTTCAAAATTTAAAAATAAATTAGCCCATAATATCCGATATTTATTTATGATGGGAACGGCATCATAACTGATATCATTCATATATAAATGCGATATGGATTTTACATTTCCCGCACGCAATCTCATCTTAAAAAAGTAAAAAAATATCAAGTCTGGTCATTTCATGATGAGTAAGATATTAGTTTAAACGTAAAGTGTAATTTATCTATTCAAGCAAATATAAAATGAGTTATATTTCCTATCTATGAGCGTAATTTTAACTATCAATACGGTTTTCTGTAGCAACTAATTATACTTTCATTGAAATAACAGCTGTATATGTTGGTTTTTGATGTTTTATAAGTTAATTTGCCAAACTTTCCCTAAGGCCATGAGTAGCTATGAATCTTTTACGGATACCCAGCTAATTTCCCATTTACAAAATGGTGATCAAGGCGCATTTACCGAGGTATACCGTAGATTTTGGGATAAAGTATTTGCTGTAGCGTATCATCGTCTGGCAAACCAGACTGAAGCCGAAGAAGTTGTACAGGAAGTATTTTTAAGTCTTTGGAAACGGCGTTCCAATCTGCAGATTAAATATAGCCTGCGTACTTATTTAAGTGCAGCCACCAAATACCAGGTGATTAACAAACAAAGCAGAAGATATTTTAATGCGGAGAAAGGAAATTCGCTGGATGACATTACAGAACAGGGGGTAGACAGTACTGATCTATGGTTTTCTGAACGTGAACTGAGGCAGGAATTGGATAAACACATTAATGATCTTCCGATTAAATGCCGGCTGATTTTCAAAATGAGCAGGGAAGGCTACAAGTCAAATGCTGCAATAGCGGAAGAATTAAACATAGCTGAAAAAACAGTTGAAGCCCACATCACCAGGGCGCTTAAAATTTTGAAAGGTAAATTAGGCGCAGGATTGCCATTAATTTTATATCTCCTATCAAAATAAAATTTATTTTAAATTCACTATAGGGTAAAGCCTTGTTGATGTGACTATATGCTAAATCGGCATACAAATTGAATCAACGCGACAAAACCTACTCCATATCAGAAATTGCCTATAAGTGGCAAAAAGGAACAGCTACACAAGAAGAAAAGGTCTTCTACGAGCAATGGTATTCTTCTTTTAATGATGAAGAGCTGGATCTTCGAGAAACCAATTATGCCGGTTTTGATGCTCTGGAAAAAAGTCTTTATTCCAAAATCAAAACTGAAATTGGTGACGAAAAAATTAAACCTTTAAAATCTAAACTTTTTCCCATTTGGTTTACCAGTGCTGCAGCCATACTTATGGTCGTTTTTGGCTATCTGGCCTACCAGTCTGGTTGGTTTAGCTTGCTCATTGCGCCTGGAAAAACTAAAACCGAGATTTTGCCGGGAACGAATATGGCCACCTTAAAGCTGTCGAACGGTAAAATTTTACAGTTGAGTAGTAGTAAGCTTGGCTTGAAAATTAATTCTGCTGATCTGGAATATATAGATGGAAGTGATATTGCTTTAGACAAAGCCAGTACTCTTAGTAAAGAGATGGAGATTAAAACACCAAAGGGAGGTACTTATCAGGTGGAGCTGCCAGATGGTACAAAGGTTTGGCTTAATGCATCAAGTAGTATTTTGCTGGCTGCAAACTTTTCATCAAACCCGGAGCGGCGTTTGAAGCTACAGGGCGAGGCTTACTTTGAGGTTGCAAAAGTAAACACATCTTTTGATGGTGTTAAACAACGGAAGCCTTTTATAATCACCGTTAACAATAAAGCAGTAGAGGTATTGGGTACCCATTTTAATGTAAGGGCTTACACCAACGAACCAGCACTTAAAACAACATTGCTGGAGGGCAGTGTAAAGGTTGTTGATGGTAAGACCACCAAAAAGTTGGTTCCTGGGGAGCAGGCTACTGCCGTAAATGGACTTATTAATGTAAATAAAGTTGATGTAGAAGAGGCCGTTGCCTGGAAAAACGGAAATTTTCAGTTTACCAATGAGGGGATAGAGCGGATTATGCAGGATATTGCCAGGTGGTATGATATAGAAGTGGTTTACAATGGACCACTTACAAAGGAAAACTTCGGCGGAGCCATCTCCAGAAATAAACCTCTGCAGGATGTGCTTTCATCGCTTGAAGAAACAGGTGGAGTACATTTTAAAATTGAAGGAAGGAGGGTAATCGTGATGCCATAAACTGTACGCAACCACGTTCTGAAAAGAACCGGAGGTGGGACGAAGCACCCCCGGCAGTAAATTTGGAGCGGTATAAATGAAGATTGATATTCAACTAAACCAAACAACCAAACAAACCAGAATGCCATTGCGCTAGCAAATGGTATTCGATTCAAATGTATGAAAAAATCCATTTCAATGGACGATAAGCCACGTGCCTGTCGTTCCGGGCAAAATATGGGCTTTATAGTGAAGGTAGCGATACTTTTGTTTACCATTTTTGTCTTTCAGTTAGGTAGTAGTAAAGCACAAACTGTTACTATTTCAAAAAGTAATACCAAAATTGTTGATGTTTTTAAGGAAATCAGAAAACAAACAGGATACGATTTCGTATACACCTCCAGGCATATCAGCGAAGCAAAACCTGTAACTATAAATTTAAAAAATGCAACATTAGAAAATGCCTTGGCAGCATGTTTTAAAGATCAGCCGCTGAGTTATTCTATCCAAAACAAAACCATTATAGTAAAGCAGAAGGGAGCTGTGCAAGCCTCCTCGAGTTCGACTTCATCTGTAACGAAAACCCGCGTGATTAGTGGGCAGGTAACCGGCCCAGACGGACGGTCCATGCCGGGTGTAACCGTATTATCTAAGGAAACAAATGTCAGGGCGGTAACCGACAGAGATGGCCGTTACCGGATCGAAGTATCAGATGAAAAAGAAGCCACTTTGATTTTTTCTTATATCGGTATGCAATCCAGGCAGATGGTCGTAACTACCCTTCAGAACTTAAATGTAACCCTTACAGAAGCCGTAAAAGAAATGGAAGAAATGGTGGTTACAGGTTACCAGATTTTGAAAAGAGCGGATGTTGTAGGTTCGGTTGCCACTATTCAGGCAAAAGATTTAAACCTGAATGGCATTAACACCTTGGAGCAGGCCCTGCAGGGAAAACTGGCTGGTTTGGTGGTTACCAATACGAGCGGAATGGTGGGGACCAAACAAAATGTACGCGTAAGGGGAACATCAACCTTAATTGGTACGCAAGAGCCAATATGGGTGGTAGATGGGATTATACAAGAAGATCCGCTACCTTTTAAAGCGCAGGAATTAAATACGGCAGGTGGTATTAATACAGATAATTTTGATTACCTACGCAATTTTGTGGGTAACTCTATCCGCTGGCTTAATCCTAACGACATTCAGGACATAACGATACTTAAAGATGCGTCTGCAACCGCAATTTACGGGGTAAGGGCCGCCAACGGTGTTATCGTAATCACCACCAAAAAGGGCCAGGTGGGGCCGCCGATTATTAATTACTCAACCAACCTGAGTATGACTGAAAGTGTTGATTATGATAAGTTAAACCTGATGAACTCTAAAGAGCGGGTAGCGGTATCAAGAGAGATATATGAACGTGGACTTACCTCTCCGTTTGTGAATAACAGCATCGGTTATGCAGGGGCGCTAAATGAATATCTTTACCTGAAAACCATCTCGGCAGATGAATTCAATACGAGAGTGGCAAAGATGGAAACTGCCAATACCGACTGGTTTAAACTTTTGTTCCGAAAACCTTTCAGCATGTCTCATAACCTGGGTATTTCTGGTGGTAATTCGACAACAAGATATTATTCCTCTTTTGGCTATAACACAAATAATGGTACAGCGGTAGGAAACGATATGCAGAGTATAACCGGTAATTTATCCATGACTACCCAGCTATGGAAAAACCTTTCATTTAATGTACGCCTGTCTGCATCAAAAAATACAACCAATGGTTTCTACCAGATTAGTCCATATGATTATGCTACAAAAGTAAACCGGGCAATTCCGGCATATACCGATAACGGCGATTATAATTTTTACAAAAATAGTTCAGGTTACCTGTTTAGTTTTCTGAATGAAAGAAATGAAACCGGTAACGTAAATAATGTGCTCACAGCAAATGCTGTAATGGATGTAAATTATCAGATATTGAAAAATTTACGTTTTCAAACGCTTTTTAGCTATAATTCTTCCTCAACAAATGGCTCAACCTATGCCACTGAAAAATCTGAATATGTATCAAGAGCTTTGAGGTACGCTGAATATGGTATTAAAGCTTCCGATCCTGCATACATCAACAGCAGATTACCTGTGGGAGGAGAATACAACGAAGTGGCGAGTGCCAACAGAACCTGGGGCTGGCGTAACAACCTCTCTTATAATGAAACATTTGCCAAAAAGCACACCATTGCCTTAATGCTCGGATGGGAATCGAACAGTACACAATATGATGGATACCAATCTACAAGCTATGGTTACCTGAGAGACAGGGGGAAATCGTTTGCAGTATTGCCTTTAACCATAACCAATCTGAAAACAGTAAACTCACTCTTAACTCAATCGGTACCTGTTATTATCGATCGTAAGGTGAATACCATGGGATTGTATTTAACATCCAGTTATTCTTACGACAACAGGTACGTTGTAAACGTAAGTGTGAGGAACGACAGATCAAACCGGTTCGGGCAGTTTACAAATGAAAAGTTTAACCCGGTTTGGGCAGGAGGGTTACGTTGGAATATTGCGAATGAAAAATGGTTTGAAACCAATAATTGGTTAAACGGCTTAAGTATCCGTAGTTCATTCGGATATCAGCGCAATATCGCTGCAAGTGTTAGTCCTGACCTGATCATCAGGATACCACCAGCCCCGGCGGCGAACAGCACAGAGTCTTTTACAGGTGAAACACTCCTTACTGTGCGTAGTTTGCCATATGGAGATTTGCGCTGGGAGAATACTTTAAGTATGAATTTTGGTGTAGATTGGAGTTTATTCAAAAATAAAATAAGCGGATCATTTGAATATTACACCAAAAAAGGCCGTGAACTTATTACCTCGCTTGATGTACCAACTGAATATGGTGTAAATTCCATGTTGGTTAACGGTGGTTCCATGAATAACTCGGGATACGAGGTAACTGCAAACTTTGTACCGGTAAGGACCCGGAATTTTACCTGGTCAGTTAACCTGAATACATCAAAGAATACGAATAAAGTCACCAAAGTGGGACCACAGCTTGTGAGTTGGCAAACTGCCGCTTCAGGTCAGTTAAATGTGGTTGATGCGCCGGTTTCGGGATTTTATGCATTTAAGTATACGGGAATTAATCCTGCAAACGGAGAACCGACATTTGATCTGTCGACCGCGCCGGGGTCAGATCCTAATAACCCAACTTCTTTTATGCAATATATGGGTAAACTCGACCCAGATTTTACATCGGGATTAGGGATGAACTTCAGGTATAAAATGCTGACGCTTAGCAGTTCTTTTTACCTGCAGGTAGGCGGAAAAAGATTTTTGTCACCTTTATATAACTATGCTTCAACAAATAGTGGTTTACCAACTGAATACGAAAACTTATCACGTCAGATACTAGACAGGTGGACACCGTCAAATCCAAACGGAACAGTTCCGGCATTACCTAATGGTACTTTGGCCCCCGTTGCGCTACCCAACAAAGATCAAAGGGGAACCAATAATTTATATACATTTTATAATTACAGTACAGACAGGGTAGTAAGTGCAAGCAGTTTCCGTTGCAACAACATTAACATCAGTTACAGCTTGCCAGAGCGCATGGTTAAAAAAGTAAAATGTAAAAATATTGCTTTAGGAGGAGGCGTATCAAATCCGTTTGCAATCAACAGCAGCGATTTCAGGGGGCTGGATCCTGAAGTTGCAACCGGTGGCCAACCCAGAACCAGAACCTACACATTTAATTTAAACTTAAGTTTTTAAAGCGATGAAAAAAATATTCTATACGTTTCTACTCTGCACGGCCTTACTTTCTTCCTGTAAAAAATTTCTGGAAGAGTACAGTCAGGATGAAATGCGCCCAGGTTCGACAGATGATTTAACGGCATTGATGTATAGTGATGCCTATCCTTATATATCTAAAATCGAAAACTTTGAGGCATTGACCGATGATCTTCGGAACAACCCGCTGGTTAGTGTAAACGGGGTGGTTAATGCAGATTATCTCAACGCAGTTGAGGCGGCAACGCTGATGTTTACTTTTAGCCCCAACATGTTCGATGGTATTAATTCGACAACAGGTATCGGAAATCTTTATAGTGCCATGTACCTTAAAATAAAAGGCTGCAATGTGGTTATTGATCAGCTGGATAAGGTACCCGGTACTGAAAGAGATAAAAATGCAATAATGGGGCAATGTTTATTTCTGCGTGGTTATTACTACCTGAAACTGGTTACCGCTTATGCACAAATGTATACTGCGCCCGGAGTGGACCCATCTACCGCCCTTGGTGTCCCTTTGATATTATCGAGCCAGGTAAAAGATGGAGGAGTACCCAGAAGTACCTTAAAAGAAGTATACGATCAGATTGAGAAAGATTTGATGAAAGCGGAAGAACTGCTAAGGAACAATTATGTGCCACCAAATGCCTTTAGAATTGGAAGTGATCTGGCCAATGGTATTTTGTCTCGCTATTACCTTTATAAAGGAGGGGATGGCGATTGGGACAAAGCGATACAATCTGCAGGACGTGCCTTGCAAAACAGGTCTACTTTAACATCGCTTACCAGTTTTCTTGGTAGCAGTGGCAATATTACCCCGAATGGAATTTATAATTCGAGCAGCCCCGAAGTGCTGTGGGTTTATGGTGGGGTATATCCTGATTTGCTAACGGCTAATTTTGATTCGCGTTCACTACCCCCGTTTACTGTTTCAGCCAGCCTGATCAGTCAGTACGATAAAGGAACAGGAACAGCAAACTATGGCGATCTGCGGTATCAGTATTATTTTCAGTTTAATACATTATCTGGCAGTAAATTTCCGTACCGGACCGGAAAAAATACGGTAAACGCACCTTATGGTATCAGAGGGTTTAGAGTAGCAGAGTTATATTTAAACCGCGCCGAAGCTTATATACGCAATTTTATTAAGAATGGAAATGCAGCAGACCGATTAGCCGCCCTGAATGATCTCAACACGTTAAGAAGTAGCCGTTATGATACCAGGAACACCCCTTATACCCCAGTGAACATTACTGATGGGCAGGCACTATTTAAGTTTTGCCAGGAAGAGCGCAGGAGAGAACTGGCACTCGAAGACGGGCATCGTTTTATTGACCTGAAGAGATGGGGTTTGGGTGTAACACATACGTTTACCTCAGCAGATAATTCTACCGGTACCTATTCACTGTTTCCAAACAGCCCGTTATTTGCTTTACCAATACCGCTTATTGCAACGGTAAACAATCCAAGCCTTGTTCAAAATCCGAGATAAATTAATTGATGAATAAAAATAATATTCTGATGAAAAATTATTTAAACCTAATATTAGCAGTGGCTTTTTTTGCAGGCATAAGTGCTTGCAAAAAGTCAGAAGAAACACTTGTTCCATCTGATATTGATATAACCTATAGTGTACCACAGGGAAATAATGCCTTTGACCAAACCATTGTAAATTACTATAACACTTACGGTACCTACCTATTGTATAACTTTACTGAAAGAGACGCTTACTGGACCCCAACAGGCTGGAAAAAGCCTGTGGTAAATGCTACGGGTACCTGGAGTGTTGGCGCTGATATTGTTGCTGCGCAGCCAGGTGGAATCCAGGCGCAGCTGGATTTAATAGATAAGAGCCTCTTTAGCCTTTATCCAAAGAGTTTTTTGAAGCAGTTTTTGCCGGTTAAATTGCTGTTATGCAGTAAGGTAGATTCTGTCTTCACCACTTTTGTATTTAATCCCACATATTCGCCAGCTAAAGGAGTAAAGAAAATTCCTGCTTACTACAGCTACGATAATATTGCTGTTAATTATGGCGACGGTAGCGCTAGCACACTCACAGCTGCAGAGAAACTGGCCTTTCTGGCCAGGATTAACCAGATGTTTTTTCAGAGTATAAACGATCGTTCGCTAATTAAACCTACAATTGAATTCATAAACAGTGCAGATTATATTAGTGTTAATGCCACTCAGGCAGCAGCATTTAGCAAAGGCATCATTGGTGCCTATACGTCAATATCAGCCACCAGTGATTGGAATGCTTATGTTATGGCAATGGTTACCTTATCCGAGGCCGATTTAAACCGATCTGTTGCTAATTCAAATACCAGCGCGGTAGGCATTCTCAATCCAACCAAGGATACCAATGGATTGATAAAAAAACGCTATAACATTGTCCGGAATTATTTCATCAATAACTACCAGGTAGACCTCCAGGTTATCGGTAACAAATCGAGAGGCTTGTAGTTGCCAGGCAGATTAATAAACAAAATGGTGCTGCCTTTTAATGTGCAGCACCATTTTCTAATACACATACAAATGAAAAGAATTATTAGGCTATTGTTGGTTGCACATTTCTGCCTGTATACGCAAGTGCAGGCACAAAAAACTACTGAGCTTCCCACAATTGAAACCTTCCTGAAATCATCTGCTGTAAAGTATGCCGGTGTATTCAATATTTATCTTCAGGAGGATAAATACTATCTGGAGATTCCGGACTCATTATTAAACAGGGATATTCTGTCTATGATTGTTATTGATAAGGGTTCGGCGCAAGCAGCCAGAGATCCGCGAAGACGTTTCGGTTTCGAAGGGGATGTGGTGCATGAGTCGGTATTTAAATTTAGCAAGGGCAATTGCGGTACAATTAATATGGCACAATCGCAGTTCAGTAATGCGCCCGACGAAAAAAGTAGTTTCTATGCAACTTTCCAAAATAAGATGTTGCCCATTATCATGTCTTTTACACCGGTAGCTGGAGTTTCAAATGCTGTACTTCTGGATATTACGGCTGCATTAAATGCCGATATGCCAATGTTATCACTGAGCGGGGCAAAAGAAGAATTGGGGCTGGGACCCTATCAGGCAAATCTTTCCCGTCAGCTGAGTATAGCTAATTATCAAAATAACATTGTTTTTCGTTCGTTAAGAGCTTACGGGGCTGGCGGTGGGGCGCCTATGCCATCATCAAATGATCCGGTTGACCCGCAACAGGCACAGGGTGCTGCCGAGAAACCCGCTGCTTCTCCTACAGCCTGGGAAGTAGGCGCAAGCTGGATACTGTTGCCCGCTAAGCCAATGAAACAGCGTTTTGCAGATAAACGTGTAGGATATTTTACCAGATCAATAACAGATTATAACCAAAATATTAACAAAATTGAAGACCTGGTTTTAGCGGCACGATGGAAAATTGAACCAAAACCGCAAGATATTGCAAAGTATGAACGTGGCGAACTAGTTGAACCGGCACAGCCTATTGTTTTTTACATCGACAAGAATACACCTGAATACCTCCGCCCATATTTTATAGCAGGCGTAAATGCCTGGCAAAAAGCTTTCGAAAAAATTGGTTTTAAAAATGCCATATCGGCAAAAATGGCACCTTCAGCAGATGAAGACCCTGATTTTGCAATAGATAATGCCAATTATTCAATTATTTCCTACAAACCATCAACTACTGCAAATGCCTATGGTCCGATGGTTATCGATCCCCGTTCCGGACAGATTATCAATTCGCACGTTGCAGTATTCCATAACATTACTGATCTGCTGCAGCGTTGGTATTTTATTATGTGCGCTACTAATGATCAGAACGCGCGGAAGTTACCATTATCTAAAGAAATTATGGGACGTTTGGCACAAACCGTTATCACGCATGAAGTTGGCCATACACTAGGTTTACGACATGATTTCGCCGGTAGCCACAGCTATGATGTAGATAGTGTGCGCAAACGCGATTATGTAGCTAAAAACGGATTTGGAGCGTCTATTATGGATTATCTGCGCTTTAACTATGTAGCACAGCCAGAAGATGGGTTTACAGCAGAGGAGTTGCTTCCCAAAATCGGCGTTTATGATGATTTTGCGATCGAATGGGGTTACCGGTATTTTCCAAAAGAAAAAGGTGCTGCCGAAGAAGCTAAAAACCTCAAAGCATGGGTAAATGAAAAACGTAAAGATCCGAGGTTCTTTTATTTTCCGGAAGGCGATTTTTTTGACCCAAGGGTGCAGTCGGAAGATATGGGTAACAATGCGATGAAAGCTGGTGCACTGGGCATTAAAAACCTAAAAATAATTATGGCGAATATGGAACGCTGGCTGGAGAAGGATGATGATGAGAATTTTACGATGATGAAAAAAATGCACAGTGCAGCGGCGAGCCGTTACAACGAATACCTGGCACATGTGCTAAAAAATATTGGTGGCAGATACGGAGACCAGGCCTTAACTGCTGAAGGTAAACCAAATTATCAGCCGGTAGCTTACGATGTTCAAAAAGAAGCAATGGCTTTTATCAATACGTATTACTTTCAGGAACCCTCTTGGTTATTCCCCGAATCCATCACCAGTAAAACCAATTTTACTTTTTCGGGCCAGGTTGCTGCAGATTACGAAACCTTTTTAGCAAAAGTATTTTTCAAACTGTCGTCCATTTCGCGAAATGAGCGCGTTGAAGATCGAAAGAAATACACCATTGCCGAATTTTTGGCCGATATATATAACGGTTTGTTTTTTGATTTAGACCAAACAGCACCCATATCTTCTTACAGGAGGATGTTACAGCGCACCTACGTGAATAAATTATTGGGCGCGGTGTATAACCAGGCCAATTATGAAAATGATATCGCCATCAGGTTAGGTCAGCAAATAGACCAGATTGAAAAGGCTTGCGGCTTAGCCATCAAAAATAAAAGTGATGAAGTTTCATTAAACCACCTGAAAGCCATTTTAGAAATGATCCGTTTATGGAAAGAAGTGAAGCCCACAACATAGTTAATTACCTGTTATAACCTAAATAATGAAGAAAATATTATCTATAGCATTGTTGGTTGCAGCCTGTTTTTTTCAGGTATCAGCCCAGCAATCTAAACAGAATTCGCCACAGGGTTTTGAAAAATTTTTTAAAAATAAAATGCGTGTGGTACCAGGAACTTTCCCGGTTTACCAGGCCGATGAAAAATATTACCTGCAGATTGGACCTCAACAAATGAATAAGGATATTCTTGTGATTGGCGACATCAGATACGGAAATGCTACAATTTCAAAATCATCGGGTATTTTAAGGTTTAGCAAAGGCACCGATGAGTTGCTTTACGTTACCCGGAACAGTTATAGTGAACAGGCACTAAACAACAGCCCGATGGAGACGCTGTTATCCGGTTCGATACTGGAGCCTATAAGTTCTACCTTTAAAATAGAAGCCTTAGGAAAAGATAGCGGAAGTTATATCATCGATATTACAAGGCAATTAACCGAAGGGGGTGATCTTTTTTCATTTAAAAATTACAACATGATTGCCAATCCCGATCCATCACGTTCTGGCGTTCAAAGTGTAGAACCCATTAGCAAAGGGGTATCTTTCCTGGTTTATAGATCTCAAAATAACACCGGAAAAGATTACAATGGCAAATCGGTAGATCTGGCGCTGACACTTCAATTTGGATTGGTTTTGCAACAACTTACTGAAATGCAGATGCCAGTGCAGTTAAATGACAAGAGGATTGGTTTTGATACACGTTCCTTTACTGATTTTGGCGTTGCGGGTTATGCTGCAAAAAAGGTAAATATCATTAAAAAATGGAATATCCTGGTAAAACCTGAAGATGTGGCTAAATATAAAAGTGGCCGTTTAGTAGAGCCGCAAAGGCCAATAACGGTGTTTCTGCACCCATCTATACCCAGCACCATGATGGATGCTGTTAAAGACGGTATTTTAGAATGGAATACCTGTTTCGAAACCGCCGGCTTTAAAAATGTAATAAAAGTAGTGATTCCTGAAAACGGAAAACAACAATTTTTGGAAGAAGGGACTGTGCTGGTAGCCTGGGGTGGTGTAGATACGAAGGCCATAATTGAAACGATAGATGATCCACGGACTGGGGAAATTAAAACTGCTAAAATGACCCTTTCAAGCTTACTTATAGACGATTTACTGCAAAAATATTTTATCCAGTGTGGTCTTGCCGATCCACGGATCCAGAAAGATGCCTATTCACCAGCAGTACGTGCTGATATCCTGAAATTTAAAGCATGTCAGGCCATGGCCGAAGTTTTAGGTATGTTGCCCAACTATGCTGGCAGTGCAGCATTTACCACAGCGCAGATCAGCGATCCGAAATGGGTGGCTCAGCATGGTTTTTCGGCCTCAATTACCGATGATATAGCCTTCAATTATATGATGCCGGCTGGACAGTCATTTAACAGCAAACTTTTTATCCCGTCTATTTCCGCATATGATCATTTTGCCATCAATTGGGCTTATCGCCAATACCAGGACAAAAAGACACTGAATTTCTTAAAAGACGGCAAAATAGACCCGGTTTATTATTATTCAGCTGAAGATAAGAGCAATCCCTTTGCCCAGTCTAAAGATTTATCTGCTCAAAATATAGAGGCTGCGCAGATTGGCATTAACAAACTGATTGCTTTTTACCCAAAACTAGAAGCTATTACCAATAAAATGGATGATGATAGCTGGGATACCTATATGTTACTTGCAGCAAACTTTATCATGTCTTATGATCAGTATGTTACCAGTGTTTTGCCCAATATCGGTGGGAAAATGCGTTACACGGTGATGAAAGGTTATAGTAATGTACCTGTGGTATATGTACCTAAGACCAGGCAAATGGCCACTTTCGATTTTCTATCGAAAAATGTATTGCAAAGTGTTCCGGCATGGACCAAAAACAACCGTGCACAAGCCATGGATGGCTCAAACAACCAAACGCTGGTTACCAAAACGGCAATGAAGGTGGTGAGTGCGCTGGCCAGTGCCGATCTGATCAGAAATTTACTGGATGCAGAAAATTCCGGTCAAAAAGATGTTTTCGGTACTAAAGATCTTTTCAACCAGATCGACAATCATATATTTTTAAGTTTCAACCCAGGTGTGCCGTTATCCGATTACCAGCGTACCATACAATCGGCAATGGTGAGGAATTTATTAAGCCTGGCTACCAAAAATAAAATCAGTACTGGTTTAAGTGAGATAAGCGTGGTACTAAATGCTTACGTGAATGAGTTAACTGCCCACATCAGCCTGATGGCCAAAACACATACAGATAAAATCACCAGGGAACATTTTCAGTTAATGAAAATGATGATGAACAATGAACTAAATGCAAAATAGGATGAAAAAACTAATTATAGCTGCGTTACTACTTTTAACCGGTAGTTTAATTTATGCCCAGAACAGGCAGATCAATTTCGAAAAACTAAGCTTAAAAGAAGCGCTTGCCAAAGCAAAACAGGAGAAAAAATCGGTTTTTTTGGATTGTTTTACCACCTGGTGTATCCCCTGTAAACAAATGGAGGCAGGTGTATTTACAAAAGATAGTGTTGCCGATTTTTACAACAAAAACTTTATCAATATCAAAGTGGATATGGAAAAGGGAGAAGGACCAGAATTGCGGAAGCTTTATGCCGTTGGGGCATATCCTTCGTATTTAATACTCGATACAGAAGGTAAAGTGAAAAATAAATTTGTTGGTGGCATGCCAGTGAAAGAATTCTTGGCAAATGCACAAAAAGGGCTGACTACCAATAGTGAAGAAGCACAGTTAAATGCACGTTACCAGGCTGGTGAACGCACTCATGAGTTAATGCGTGCCTACATTAAACAAAAGGTAAAAGTAATGGAAATTACACGGGCAAAACAACTTAACGATGAATTAATGGCCTCGTTAACACCACAGCAAAAGGCCAGCCCTGAAAACTGGTTCCTGTTTGGCCAAAACCGTTACACCATGTATCTGTCTGATCTTTTCAGTCCGAATTTTATGTACCTCGCCAACCATTGGAAAGGTTTTGCTGCTCAAAATTCGAAAGACACTGTGGACAAAAAGCTTTCGTCTGTGTATAGGCAAATCGCGTCATGGACATTAAACGGGTTCTATTTTAAGGTGAAACCATTTGATAAGAACACTTATGAAGCCTACAAGAAGCAAATTGGTAACACCCAAATGCCCGATAAGGTGCAGTTGTTAGTGATGATGGATATCGCTATCGCTGCGGGTGAAAAAAATGAACCGGAAGTACGTAGGCTTCTGCTTAAAAACTTAAGTACTTTTTCCGAAGATAACCGGAGGATTCTTTTTGATTATCCCACTTTCGCCCGTACGATAAAAGGTTTTAAATTTCCTCAGATCGCGGAGCTTTCAGACGAAATCAGTAAAAGCTCTACCAATCCGTTTCTGGTTAATTTGTATAAAGACATGAAGAAAAGATATGCAGATCAAGCGAATTAGCACTTTAGCGGTAATTTGCCTGCTGTATTATATGTCGGCGATTGCACAGCAGGCCGATTATTTAGCTGCGCAAAAATACGATGCGCCAAACCTGGCCAGGAGAGTGGGCACCTTAAAAATTATTCCTTTTTTTCTGAAAAAGAGCCATAAATGCTGGTTTGTAGCGAGCGGATCGGCACAATTATCTAATCATGTAAGCCAGGCAGCCGACACCGTTTCCGCTAGCTTACTTACCAGTATACATTATATTGTTGATATGGCCAGTGGTAAAAGGCAGGCGCTTTTCGATAAACCGGTAATTATTAATCAGCTTAAGGGCTTAACAAATGGAGCGGTTAATTCCAGTCAAATTATTTATACACCAGAATTCTCTGCAGACGAAAAAAGTGTATTGGTCAGTTATGCAGGGAAATCTTATGATTATAATTACTCCAGCAAGCAACTCAAAAAACGCCAGGATGGGGTGCAGCAAAAAAGATCTTATCCCAATGTTGGTGTTTCTCAGGATGGCAAATGGGAGCTTTATACACGGGCACACAACCTTTATGTATCAGGTGCCGGCAATCACCACAATGAACGTCAGCTCAGCACCGATGCAGAACCCTATTATTCATTCTGTGTAGATGAAAAGGGTGCTTATGCAGTTGATAAAACTGTTCCATCCATCGCCAAATGGATAAATGCGCAGTACTTTTATGCGTTGCGGGTAGATAAACGGAAGGTACAAACCATGTCGGTAATCCAATCCGGATTTAAACCAAGGCCATTGGTATCTACCTACAAATATGAACTCCCCGGAGATCAATATGTGGCACAGTACGAACTGTACATTGGCGATGCGATTAATGGTAGCCTGAAAAAGGTCGATTTGCAACGTTGGCCAGATCAGCAATTGGAAGTTGTTCCTACAGCAGATAACCAGAATGAAATTTTTGTTTTACGGCGGAAAAGAACAAGGGATGAGATGGAGCTTTGCGCCGTTAATTTAACAACCGGAAAAGTGCGTATGGTTATTCATGAGGTGAGTAAACCATTTATTAATGAAGATTTTTTTAATGTATCCATCATTAAAAGTGGCACAGAAATTCTGTGGTGGAGCGATCGTAGTGGCTGGGGGCAGTACTACCGATATAATGGCAGCGGCAAATTGCTCAACCGTATGGGTACTGATCACTTTACGGCAGGTAAAATACTGGCCATTGATACGGCCAGGGGTTACGCTTATCTTAACGTTTTTGGAAAGGAAACCAATCTTAGCCCTTATTACGCCAAGCTTTACAAAATCACTTTCGATGGTAAAAGTGAGCAGTTGCTTACGCCGGAAAATGCTACACACCAGGTTTTTATATCGCCGGATCGCCGTTATTTTATAGATAATTATTCGAGAATCGATTTAGATCCGGTTACCATGCTCCGGAAGATGGATGGCAAGGCTATAGCTCCTATATTTAAGCCCAATTTAGACAGTTTAAAGACTTATGGCTGGAAGCATCCCGAACCTTTTATCGTTAAAGCGAAAGATCATGTGACAGATCTGTATGGTTTGATCTGGAAACCATTTAATTTTGATCCGGATAAAAAATACCCTGTTATTTCGCAGGTTTATCCCGGTCCGCAAATTGAAACCGTATGGCCCGATTTCACTGTGCTGGATAAATATAATAATGCTGCGCTGGCGCAAATGGGATTTATTGTGATAGCGGTTGGGCACAGGGGCGGATCGCCAATCCGCAACGCACAATACTATAAATTTGGATATGGAAACCTTCGTGATAATGGTATAGATGATGATAAATATGCCATTGAACAGTTGGCCGCCCGGTTTCCTTATGTCGATCTGAACAGGGTGGGGATTTTCGGACATTCGGGCGGAGGCATGATGACGGTTGCTGCCATGTGTAAATACCCTGATTTTTATAAAGTAGGGGTGGCGTCTTCAGGCAACCACGATAACCGGATTTACCTGCGTGCCTGGGGCGAAAGTTACCAGGGCTTAGAAAATAAAATGCCGGTAAATGAAGATTTAGCAGGTAAACTTCAGGGCCATTTGATGCTGGTTACAGGAGAGGTTGATGACAATGTTAACCCTGCAAATACCTACCGCATGGTTGATGCATTAATCAAAGCAGATAAAGATTTCGATTTGTTATTGCTGCCAGGTCAGAACCACCATTATGAAGGCGCTGCAAAACTTTATTTTGAGAAACGCATGAGGGCTTATTTCGCAAAGTATTTTATTGAACAAGACATTTCGAATGATAAAAAATAAACATAACATTTAGCGCGCTAGTTTTTAGTTAATGATGAGCGGAGCTGGTTGGATGACCACTCCGTTTTTAGTTTAGCTTAGATTAATAATAATTTACTTTTGCCAATCACAATCATAAAGATTAAGTTTAGGTATAAATCTCAAAAAGATGTCACCCCTAGGGATCGTCATTGCTGACGACCTGTTTTTGTAGGCTGTCAATGATAGCGAATTGATGTTTTTAACAATTTATATAGCCTGTATCTTTAAAACCACGCTGGTTCTGTTAACATTTGCCTCCGGATTGAAGCCTACTTTCATTAAAAAGTCGCCAGAGTAAACTTTAGTGTTGTCAATCGGCGATTTAACGCCAGGGTATAGATTAATTTCTTCTATTTTATAACTTTTAGCAGAATCTAGTCCTTTTAGTGTAATCGGTAATATTACTCCGTTTGTAAACAAAGGGGCCACATAATAGTTAAAAACAATGGCCTGATCTTTTGACTCATTAACATAAGCAATTGAAGCTATTTTATTTTCATATGGATCCTGCAGGCGGTATTGCTGGCCATGCCAGATAATATCTTTAAAGCCATTATAGGTTTTAACGGCATTCTGACTAAAAAGCAAATCATTTTTACTTAACTCATTTACACGTACATCATAACCGAGTTTTCCCATCATAGCCACATCAGTTTTAAATTTAATCGGTTGTCTACCCATATCCGTAATGTGGTTATCTATTGCGATAGAAGGGAAATAATACGAATATTCCCACTGAATAAAAATCCGGTCGTATGGATTGGTATTGTCGCTGGGCCAAAATTCGGTAAAATGTTGTAGCGCAGCATAATCAACTCTCGAACCACCACCAGCACAAAGCATCATCGGTATTTTAGGGTATTTTTTTCTAATCCTTTCCAATACGCTGTTTAATCCCCTGATATATTCTAGATAAAAATGATCCTGGTTTTTTAACGTAGGGGAGTTGGCATTGTATATCAGAGAATTACAATCCCATTTAATGAAAGCAACTTCTGGTACTTCCTTAAAAATATCATCAACAGTTTTGTAAATAAAATCCTGAACCTTGGGATTGGTTAAATCCAACACCAACTGGTTACGCATGTAATATTCTTTTCTTTCAGGCTGTCTAATAATCCAATCGGGATGGTTTTCATACAGCTCACTTTTAGGGTTTACCATTTCAGGTTCTATCCAGATGCCAAATTTTACACCGCTGGCTGTGGCCTCTTTGCCCAAAGCACTGATGCCGTTCTTCAATTTTTGTCTGTTATATTGCCAATCGCCCAAACCAGCGGTGGAACCATTACGCGGGTATTTATTGCCAAACCAGCCATCATCCAATAAAAAGACATCAACACCTAATTTTTTGGTATCTTTTGTCAATTCATTTAGTTTCTCATCATTAAAATCGAAATAAGTGGTTTCCCAATTGTTTAAAATAGTAGATCTTTCGCCTTTGCCATCTAATAGCTGGTAGTTTCTGGCCCAATCATGCAAATTCCTGCTGGCTAAACCTTTTCCTGCCGACGAATAAGTATAAATAAGGTGAGGGGTAATGAAATTTTCGCCAGCCTTTAAAGTATAATTTGACGAAAAATTATTGATCCCGGCAGTTATCCGGAGGTAGTACTCGTCAAAAGTTTCAAAATCCAACTTAAAGTTTCCTGTCCATGCCAACGATCCGGCAATTACCTCGCCCATATCTTCCGTTGCAGGCTGATCTATCGATACCATAAAGGAAGAAGAATGAAGCAGGTTTGTTCTGGTTCCCAGTTTCGAATCGATGGTTTTTATACCATGCAGTAATTGCTGCTCTTCTGATCGCATTTCGCGTGTGGCACCGCTATATTGGTTTTTAAGGAAGAATTTTTTTCCGCTCAGGGTAAGATTTGCTGAAGCATATTTGTTGAGTACTACTGTGCCTTTCTCCTGATGTTTGATTTCTGCCCACTGCTCAATTACGTTTTCATTAAAATAAGCTAGGTATTTTAAGGTCACCTGAAAATTGTATTTTAGATCTTTAAGGATAATGCTGATCAATTTTCTATTCTGATCCAGCTGTTCGGTTTTTACAGCTGAAAATGTTAATACCGTCGATTTGTTTCCGTCGTTATGGGTGACGCTTAATGCCGGTTCTAATAAATTAAGCGAACCAGAGGCAATGTAAGCTTCACGTTTATTTAAAAGATCATCAGAACCGGGCTTATATTTATCTAATGCCTGTATGCCTGGGTATTCGCGCTCATTGTCTAGTTTTTTGCCAAGGTAGGTTGATAATAAAGTGTTGTCACGATCTGTTTCTAAAATCAGTACATTGCTTTTTGTTGCAATTTCTATCGTTTTTTGCGCAAAGCCGCTCAGACCTATTGCCATTGACAGTAAAAAAAAATAGGTGTTTTTTCTTTTCATTATTTATTTTGGAAAAAAGTTTAGGTCGTATTTGCTGCAGCTTAAATCAGGAGTTCTGATCGTAAAATATGCCGCATGTACACCTGTTTCTATAATTCAATTAGTATTATTATCCTCAGTTCGATTATTAATATTCCTTTAAAGGTCTAAGCAGACATTTTTCGTTCATAGCCGTCGAGGTTATATCAAAAAGACTACGCTGGCTCACTAGGCAAATCATATTTTGATACGTCGTCGTTCGAAATTTAACTGGGAATCCTAATGCTATCGCAGAGCGCATTAAGATTCCTCCCTGCGCGGGAATGAGGCGAAACGAAATAAAATTCTGGCCCCAATCGCGCTAATTTCACAGGCTTAGAATTAGTCAATATGAATAAATTAACTGAACTGGGGTTATTAGCATTAAATTGAAATTCTACTGATGATCGACCATAAAGTTAAAAGTGAAATTAGCGCTTTCTAATGCCAGTGAATTCGCTATTTATATCAAATTGTAATCTTTTTTTAACGAGAATAGGCCTGACTGCATGAAATTATTTTTTTTAACTCAATCATTTCTAAAATCTAATTGTAAAATAAACAAGGCATTATTATTGTTAAGCGGAGATCAGTATTGTTTTTAAAAAAATAGCGTAATTTTATCACTATAAAAATAAACCGATTTTTCAGCTTTAAAGATTTTTAAGAAAATGCATTTCCTTCATCACATCAAATTATCGCAACACCAATAAGCTCATGAACTATAAACAATTGCAGGAAGATGTAGAAAAGCATGTTGGCGATTACTTCCATACCCATAGCGATCCACGCTTGGTTTATCATAACCTGGAACACACGCAAGAAGTGGTAAATGCTGCGCAGCAAATTGCCAATCATTACCAGTTAAACGAGCAGGATTTTTTTGTTGTAACCGTTGCAGCCTATTTTCACGATACAGGGTATTTTGAAGATGCATTAAACCACGAAGCAAAAGGAGCAGCCTTGGCTGACGATTTTTTAGCCAGGCATAAGGTGAATCAGGAAATCCGGGATCAGGTTAAAAGTGCAATATTGGCCACTAAAATTCCTCAGCAACCTAAAAATGAAATTGATAAAATCCTTTGCGATGCAGATCTGTTCCACTTAGGGCTGGCTGATTTCCGTGCAAAAGGGAAATTAATGCATAAGGAAAATGAACTGATCTATAAAAAAGATATCAGTAAATCAGAATGGCGTAAAAAGGATATCCAGTTTATGGAGTCGCATTATTACCATACCGATTATGCCAATCTGTTGTTAAGCGATCAGAAACAAAAAAATATCGAAAAACTGAAAAGTAAACTAACTGCACAAGAAGTAATCAGTACCGAACTGGAAGAACCTAAAAACTTTGCACCGGTTATTGTTAAAGATAAAAAGAAGAAGGATAAAGACGATAGGCCAGATAAAGGGATCGAAACCATGTTTAGGATTACTTCAGCCAATAACCAACGGCTGAGTGATATGGCCGACAATAAGGCACACATTCTCATCACCGTAAATTCGATTATGCTTTCCCTGATTGTGAGTTTATTGTTAAGGCGGTTGGAAGATCATGGCAACCTGATTATTCCCACATTTATTTTACTATTGGTGAGTTTAACCTGCGTGGTTGTTTCTATTTTATCAACCCGTCCATCCATTCCTAAAGGTGAGTTTACCCAGGAAGATATGGATAAGAAAAAAGTAAACCTGTTGTTTTTCGGTAACTTTTATAAAATGAGTTTGCCTAGTTATACCGATGGGATGATTAAGGTGATGAACGATAAAGACTTTTTATATGGCACATTAATTACCGACGTATACTCACAGGGCGTTGTTTTGGGCAGAAAGTATAAACTGATCCGCCTGGCCTATAATATTTTCATGTTCGGTTTAATTGCAGCCGTATTTGCATTTGTAATTGCTTACGCAGCTTACGGTAAACTTTAATGGAACAGATTGTAGAAAGCTCTTTTTTTAATAGAGATTTAAGCTGGTTAAAGTTTAACGAACGTATTTTAATGGAAGCAGAGCGAAGTACCGTTCCACTTTTAGAACGCATTAAATTTCTGTCGATATTTTCTTCCAACCTTGATGAGTTTTATCGCGTAAGGATGCCTGTATTACTCGCTTTAGAGAAACTGAGTAATAAGGATGATAACGATATCAGGATCGACGATAATTTATTGGATACCGCCAATCAGCTCATTTCCGATCAGCAGGAACGATATGGGAAGCTACTTAAATCAGAACTGATTCCTTTGCTCAAAGAAAATAAGATAAACTTAATTTACGGAGCGCCATTCCCCGCAGAAATTGAGAAAGGCATAACCCAGTATTTTTTAAGCCAGGTAATGGCCTTTTTGCAGCCTGTTTACCTTAATGTTGATGCTGATTTTTTTCCTGCCAATAATGAGCTGTATTTTCTGATTACACTAAAAAAGAAAGAAGATGCAGAAGTGGTTATTTTAAATATCCCTTCCAACCAGTTACCCCGTTTTTATAAGATCGAATCGGGTGATGAAACTTTTGTTGTTTTTCTGGATGATATTGTGCGTTTTCATTTAGACCGTGTTTTTCAACAAGGTGAGGTGACCGGATGTTATAGTTTCAAAATCACCAGAGATGCTGAAATAGATCTGAAAGATGAATATTCCGGAAGTTTATCAGAACAGCTGGAAAAACAATTGTTAAAACGCGATTCTGGTTTGGCTACCCGTTTTCTCCATCAACCCGGCATACCGGCCAATGTATTTGAACTGCTTAAAAAACTTTTCAATTTAAAAAAGGCAAACAGGATAGAAGGTGGGCAGTACCATAACCTGAAAGATTTTATGGCTTTTCCGGTAAATTCTCCAAAGTTATCCAACCAAAACTGGCCAAAACTTTGTAATACCGATTTGATAGATGGATCGTTAACTGAGGCTATTTACAAAAACGATATTATTGTACACACACCTTACCAGAGTTACGATAGTGTGTTGCGCTTTTTTAATGAAGCCGCTATTGATGCCGAAGTCAGGGAGATCTACGTTACGCTGTATCGCGTGGCAAGCGATTCGAAAATTGTAAATGCTTTAATCAGCGCGGCAAAAAACGGCAAAAAAGTTACCGTTTTGGTTGAGCTCAAAGCCCGTTTTGATGAGGCCAATAACATCAAGTGGGCAAAAAAAATGAAGGAAGTTGGCGTTGATATCATTTACAGTGTTACCGCTTTAAAAGTTCATGCCAAGGTAGCCTTAGTGAAACGCCAGGTTGGCAATAGAATGCGTTATTGTGGCTTGTTTGCTACCGGAAACTTTAATGAAAGCACAGCTGCTTTTTATACCGATCATATTTTAATGACGGCCAATAAAGAAATGCTGCGTGAGGTAGAACTACTGTTTATTTTTCTGGCCAAAAGGGTTAAACCTACTTCTACAGACCAGGTTAAGTTTAATCATTTATTGGTGGCTCAGTTTAATTTACAGCAAGTTTTTCTCCACCTGATCGATAGGGAAATTGAACACGCCAAACAAGGTAAACCAGCCGGTATTACCATTAAAATGAACAACCTGGAAGAGAAGGTTTTAATCAATAAACTGTATGAGGCTTCAGTAGCAGGGGTAAAGATCGAAATGATTGTGCGGAGCATTTGTCGCCTAATTCCAGGTGTAGCAGGGATGAGCGAAAACATTAAGGTTACCCGTATTGTAGATCGTTATTTAGAACACGGACGTGTTTTTATCTTTCATAACCTGGGCAAAAACGATGTGTACCTGGGTTCTGCCGATTGGATGAACCGGAATATCTATAGAAGAATTGAAGTTTGCTTTCCGATTTATAACGAGCAGATTAAGCAGGAAATTATTGCTATTATCGAAATCCAAAAACAAGATAACGTGCAGGCGGTTTGTATAGATGAAAACATGAATAATATTCCTGTTAAAACTGGCGGGGTTCTTGTTTCCTCTCAGCATGATATTTATGAATTATTGAAAAAAAAATAAATACAGCTTAGTACGGCGTCATTCCCAACTTGATTGGGAATCTTAAACTTACCGCATTACGATTTCCGCCTGCGCGGGAATGACGTCCGATCAATAAAAACAGTTATTAGAGATTAAATTTTTACCTTTATGAAATACAATAAAACTTTTTTAGCTTCAGGTCTTCTAGTCGCTTCAGCTTTTTTTAGCGTATCGTGCGTTAACGGCAACCGCGATGATAAACAAAATGATTCAACCGGTACAACAGCTTCAACAAGCGAGGCAGCAAAATCAGATTTTCCTTACGATCTGGCCAACCCGGTAAAATACAATATGCCGCAAAACCTTTTCGAAATTTCAGGTATTGTATTTCATAACGGCGATCCTAAGGAAGTATTTGCCATTCAGGATGAAGATGGCGACCTCTTTCATTTAGGTTTGGGAGATAAAGAATCAAAATTTACGAAATTTGGTGGCAAAGGAGATTATGAAGATGTAACCATCATCAAAAATCATTTCATCGTGTTAAAAAGCAATGGCGAACTGCATACTTTTCCCATTGCTGAAGTAGGCAAGCCAGATGCTGCTAATGTAACCAAAACCAAAGATCTTGTACCCAAAGCGGAGTATGAAGGATTAGCGGCAGATGAAAAAAACAACACGATTTATGTGTTGACTAAAGATAGCAAACCAGATTCTAAAGCAAAAGCTTCCAGTATTTATGGATTTAAAGTTGCTGATGATGCTTCGTTAACAGCAGCCGGAGAATTTAGCCTTTCGCATAAAGCGATCGAAAAAGCATCAGGAAGCTCAAAATCAAGGTTCCGTCCATCTGCACTGGCTAAAAATCCAAAAACCAACGAATGGTATATTCTTTCATCAGTAAACAAACTGTTGGTCATTACAGATGCTGATTTCAAGGTTAAAACAACACATCCCTTAGATACTGATTTATTTAACCAACCAGAAGGTATCGCCTTCGACCGTGATAACAACCTTTATATTTCTAATGAGGGGGGTAGTTTATCGGCGGGAAATATTTTAATGTTTAAATTGAAAAAGTAATTTCTGGTATCATTAGGCGGTTGTCATCCTGATCCGATAACTATCGGATTTGTTTCAGGATCTATTCGGATGCTGTGTCATTAATATACATTTCATCCTCAGGGATAATTTATTGTATAAAAATGAATGGACAGATGCCTGCGCAAGAATGACGGCCGTACTGATAGATGATTCTGTCTATGGTAGGGATATTTATTTATAAAATCAATATAAATGGCAGTAAAATTTAATGGTGGAGTTGCTGCCTTTAAATAAATTTCCCCGAGGGACCGTCATTGCTAGAAGGCTTTTTCAGCCGACGAAGCAATCTTTATGGCAAGGATCACTAGCATGATAGATTCCTTCGTCGTTCCTCCTCGCTATGACGATCTTTTTTGGAATGATGCTCATGAAAAATAAAATAAATTTTAAAATACTTACCTTTATACAAACGCTTATTCTATGATTAAAAGATTTACCCTTTTTACCATCTTATTTTTAATCAACTTCATTGCCTTTGCGCAGGATGATGTAAAATACCGTGTAATTCTTTTTGGCGACGCAGGTGAGATGAATCCTGCCCAAATGCATGATTTAAAAAATGCAGCGAAGCAGATCCTTCCCAAAAAAACAACCGTTGTATATCTGGGCGATAATATTTATCCAACCGGAATGGGCCTGCCAGGCAGTGTAGAAGAGGATACAACCAAAAAGATTCTGCGTTCTCAATTCGAACCGATGCGGAAAATGGGCGCTGCAGTTTATTTTATTCCTGGCAACCACGATTGGGATAAATCCGGTCCTAAAGGCTTGGCCAAAATAAAAGCCCAGGGCGATTACCTTAGGGAACAGAACGACTCTTTGTTGAAACTGATTCCCGATAATGGTTGTCCTGATCCCATAGCGATTAAATTAACAGATAAACTCACCATCATTGCCTACGATAGCGAATGGTGGTTGTTCCCCTATAATAAATCTAATTCTAATGGCGAGTGCGACTGCCGTACCAAAGATGAGGTGCTGGTAAAAATGGAGCAGTTATTGGAAGAAAATAAAGATAAAGTAATCCTTCTGGCATCGCACCATCCCTTTCAAAGTTACGGGCCACATGGCGGTTATTTTAACTTAAGGAACCATCTGTTTCCTTTAACATCTTTAAACAAAAATCTATATATCCCTTTGCCTGGTTTAGGTTCTGTTTATCCTTTATTACGTTCTACCTTACTGAGCCCTGAAGATTTAAATCATCCTGCTTATAAGGATATGATTAAATCGGTTACAGGTGTGTTTGGTGATTATCCAAATGTAACTTATGTGGCCGGGCATGAACATGGCCTTCAGTTAATTAAAGGAAAACAATTGCAGATTATCAGTGGTTCGGGCTCAAAGGTATCTCCAAATAAAGAAGGTAAAAACTCATTGTTTCACGAAATGCAGCAGGGTTACGTAGTGGCCGACCAGTTGAGGAATAATGATATGCGTTATGAATATTATATTTATTCGGATACGAGCGTTAAAAGGGTTTACAGTTACCTAAAAAAGTTCGAAACCATTTCTCAAAAAACAAGAAATAGAGATAAACCAATAACTGCCGATAGCATTTTTGTGCGCGTTAAGCCAGAATACGATAGTGTTGGCCGTTTTCACCGTGTTATTTTTGGCGAAAATTACCGTAAAGAATATGCTGCAAAAACCAAAGTACCTGTACTACGAGTTTCGCAAATGATGGGTGGCTTAAAAGCAACACAACGTGGTGGAGGTAACCAATCGCGGTCTTTGCGTTTAGAAGATAAAAATGGGAAAGAATATGTGCTGCGTAGCGTAGAGAAATACCCCGAAGTGTTGTTGCCTGCCGCATTACGCGAAACTTTTGCTAAAGATATTATTAAGGATAATATGTCGGCACAGCATCCGTTTTCGGCACTCGTAGTGCCTGAGCTTGCTAAGGCGGGTGGGATCGCGCACAGCAATCCGATTATTGGCTGGGTTTCCCCTGATGATAATCTTGGAGAATTTGAATCAGCTTTTGCCAATACCCTGTGTTTATTTGAAGAAAGAGAACCAACGGGAGAATCGGACAATTCGCCGAAAATGGATAAAAAACTAACTGAAGATAACGATAATAGGTTAGACGGACCTGCCTGGGTAAAAGCAAGGGCATTTGATGTATTACTAGGGGACTGGGACAGGCATGAAGACCAATGGCGCTGGAAAGAAACCAAAACTAAAGATGGCTCGCTTTATTCGCCCGTTCCAAGAGATCGCGATCAGGTATTTTTCAGATCTGATGGCCTGTTGCAACGTTATACCCAATCTTCGTCATTATTGCCGATGATGCAGGGCTATGAGCGTGGTATAAAAGATATCAATTGGTTTTTATGGGAGGGAAGGGAAATCAGTAGCCGCTGGACCGCCAATATCGACGAGAAGGAATTTGATAAAATTGTGAAAGATTTCTGTGCAAATTACAACGACGCAGTTTTCGAAAAAGCGCTAAGAAAACTTCCAGAGCCAAGTTATTCCCTTCATCATGATGCTTTTCTGGCGCAGATGCGCAACAGGATAGCCACTTTACCAAAGCTGATGAACCAGTACTATCATTTCTTTAATCGCATTGTGGATATCGAAGTTACCAATAAGAATGAACTCATTCAGATTACCGATGCTGAAAACGATGGATTACATGTAAAAATCAATAAAATTTCTAAAGAGGGTAATATTAAAGATGAGCTTTTTGATCGGAAATTTGATCCGAAAGTAACAAAAGAGATTAGGGTTTACATGCATAATGGTAATGATAGCTTAATCCTGGACAATAAAAACTCGAACATTAAACTGCGGATTATTGGTGGAAAGGGTACTAAAGTTTACGATTTTGCAAACAGTAACGCATCTGTAAAATTATATGGTAGAACGGATAAGGCAACTTATAATGGAGAGGATGCCGGTAAGATCAGAAAAATAATCTCGAACGATACTTCAAATTTTAGCTATATTCCAAAAGATATGTACCGCCGAAATTCGTGGTTATTAAATGCCGGGTATAATCAGGATGATGGTGTTTTATTGGGTTTGATCTATAAACAAACCAATCCAGGTTTCAGAAAGCAACCTTATGGTAATTCGCAGACTATTTCTTTTCTGCACTCTTTCTCTACAAAAGCCTTTAGGTTTAATTATAAAGGTGAGTGGTTAAAAGCTTTAGGTAAAGGCGATTTTGTGTTGAAAGCAGATGCTTTCGCCCCAAATAACACACAGAACTTCTTTGGTTTAGGTAACGAAACACATTTTGATGAACATGGCGATGATGAAGATAATATCAGGTATTACCGCGCACGTTTCAATCTTTATCAGGTTGATGCCTCCATCAGGTGGCGCCGTCCTAAATCTACTTTTAGCATTGGCCCGTCATATCAATATTATAAATATAATCAGGAAGATAACGACGGGCGGTTTATAGAGAATCCATCACTGTTGCATTCTTCCGACTCGTTGACCGTCCGTAACGAAAAAATGTTTGCAGGTGCATTTATTAATTTTACTAATAATACCCGCGATAACGACCTGCTGCCAACATTGGGCAGTTATGTAGATTTTAAACTCCTGGGTTATAAAGGTGTTAACCAATATTCTAATTCTTACGGACAATTTACAGCAAGTATTGCCCTGTACAAAAACTTGGATGGCAGAAAAAACTTCATTCTGGCAGATCGTTTTGGCGGTGGCGTAACCGTGGGTAAGCCTGCATTTTACCAGGCTTTATTTCTAGGCGGACAAGGAAATCTTTTAGGCTATCGTCAGTTCAGGTTTGCCGGCGAACATATGTTTTATAATAATTTAGAGTTACGTGCTAAACTTGGCGATTTAGTAAGTTACGTTTTACCGGGACAAGTTGGCTTACTGGGTTTTTATGATGTAGGTAGGGTATGGAAAAGAAATGAAACCTCTACATTGTGGCACCACGGTGTAGGAGGGGGTGTTTACTTTGCTCCGGCATCACTCACAGTTGTGCGATTTGTGATGGGACACTCTTCAGATGGTTGGTATCCATACGTATCGATTAATTTTAGGTACTAAATTTGTGTAACATATTAATAGATATAGTATCCAAGTATTACGTTCAGCAGACGAATATTGCTTTTAGGAGTATGTATCTTTGCAATGAATTAATAATTAAACAGATAACTATAAATTTTTACACTATAGCAAACTTATACAATGAATACCAATGTAATACAGATACACAAAAATGAATGTATACATTGCCAGGTAGAATCATCTCTGTCTTTTCGCCCCCTTGTGGAGTATTTAAAAGGCAGATTGAAAACAGAAAAATCGGTAAAATCTGAATTTTACAGGTTTTTACTTCAAAAAATTGAAAAAGACGATGTGCTGCTTGGCAACATCAGTGCAGAAGATTTATCTCAATATAAAGATACTTTAGAATTAATTTTTACGATTCTAACCCCTTTAATGGATAACGAAGACGATTTGTTTTGGGCATTAAGCACACCCATCCCAGATCAGATTTTCTTTAGCACTAATGCATTCTATAAATTTTTCAAGGATCATGATCCTAAAAATAAGGTAACTAAAGACAATGAGCCTATTGAGAAAAAACAGCTTAAGTTTATTTACAATATTATTTTAGGCCGTTTCTATAATTTCACTTCGATACTGAAAAATGAGATCATTTATGCACACATTAATGAGGAAACGAAACTAACACAGTATTATAATATCCAGACTGATACCAAGTTTGTGGAAATTATGCATAAAGGCGATTTGCCTGAGCTGAATTTTGAAGCTTTGGGTAAACATTTTCAGGAAGAAACAGAATTAGAATACCTGGTAGAAAATCTGCCTTTGAATAATTTCCATTTTGAAGGCTTTAGCATCATTTCCATTACCGATGTTACTTTACAACACTCTATTGAAGGTATTCGTGGTGCGTTGGCTGATCATAACTACCAAACCGAAGCTTATAGTCATGTAATACATGCATTAAAAACACTTAGTGGCAACAGTAAGCTAGAATTTGGCTTAATGCCTTTTTTAACGGTTAACAATAAACTGGTATTTGATAACCAGGAATTTTCGCAAAGTAAGCTCATCAATTCGGCAAAAGCTTCCAATTTAGAAGAAGAAGTTTTTTATTCACTGGTTGATAAATATAAGGAAAATCCGAGGGCTATTTTCGTGGGTGCCATTAACGACAATCAGATAGAGAAAGATCCTTTTTTAAAGGTTTTGAAAGCTGCGGGTGTTAGTTCTTATTCGGTGTTGCCTATTTATTACAATAAAGAGTTAGCAGGGGTACTAGAGGTATATTCTAACGATGAAGTAGCAGTTGATGACAAATTGTTATCGAGGTTACGTCCGGCAATGCCTTTAATCGGTCAGCTTTTCCAATACAGTATTGAAGAGTTTAATGCCAAAATGGACGAAATTCTAATGGATAAATTTACTGCCTTGCAACCTTCCGTTCAATGGAAGTTTAACGAGGCCGTTTGGCATTTTCTTCAGCAGAATAATGGTTATCACAAATTAAAAGAAATCGAAACCGTTACCTTTAAACATTTATATCCGCTGTTTGGCGCTATCGATATCCGCAACTCCACCATCGAGCGTAACAAAGCGCTTAAAGATGATATGGAAGTGCAGTTAAATACTTTAATTCATACCTTAAAACTCATCAGTAAACATGTTTCTTTAGAGCTGATTGATAAGCTGGTTTTTAATTGTAAAGACTGGATTAAACGAATTGGCGATTTTGCTTCATCAAACGAAGAAAGTCAGCTGAACGAATTTTTGGAAGTTGAGGTTTATCCTTTCTTGTCTATCATTAGAGGAAATCATCCTAAAACAGCCGAGGTAATTGATCAATATTTTGAAGTGGTGGTGCCCGAAACCGGAGCCGCATTCGAAAACCGCAGGCAACTGGAAGTTTCCATGCAGCTGATCAATACCGAAGTAAGCCAATACCTGGAAAAATCGCAATCAAAGCTGCAGGCTTCTTATCCTTGCTATTTCGCCAAATTTAGAACAGATGGGGTAGAATACGATATTTATATTGGTCAGGACATTGCGCCCGAAAAACCGTTTGATTTGCTTTACCTGAAGAATATCCGCTTGTGGCAGCTTACCTCTATGGTAGATATTGCCCGTTTATCAAATAGTTTAATTGCCGAAATGCCACGCGCGCTCGAAACTACGCAGTTGATTTTTATCCACTCAAATGCTATTGATATTAGTTTCAGGAACGATGAACGCCGTTTTGATGTAGAAGGTGCCTACAATATCCGTTACGAAGTAGTTAAAAAACGGATTGATAAAGTGCTGATAAAAGGAACTTCAGAACGTTTAACACAGCCGCATAAAATTTCTATGGTTTACTTTAATCCTGAAGAAGCCAAAGAATATGTAGAATATATCAAATACATGCAGGTTCAAGGTTATTTAAACGACGATTTAGAGCAATTGGAATTGGATGAACTTCAGGGTGTATCGGGCTTAAAAGCGTTAAGGGTAGGCGTAAAGTATCTGGAAAATAAACTAACGATAAAGACAGATACTGCTAAAAAGCTTAAACCTAAAGAAATCAAGTCTATTGAGAAGGAAATCGCAAAAGTGCTGCAGCACTAATAATCCGTAAGAGCTCGTCATTTCGAGCGGAGTGAAACGTAGTCGAGAACCACGATTGCTCAGCGAAGCTAAATCTATTTAGATAGATCTCTCCAGTGCACTGCGTTCCAGTCGAGGTGACGGATTTGCTGCTGAAGGTTTAGCTTATCATTAATTTTTTGCATTCCGTCGTCCATTTCCATCACAAATGAAAAAGGCTTTCTGATTCCGATCAGAAAGCCTTTTTCATTTGTGTGTTTTATCCTTATTTAATTGCGGCAATTTCCCTTTCAACAGCATCAGTTTCGATCGAACTGATTATGGTTTTTAAAGCAGCAAATCTATCGATAGTTAACTTTTGTGATTTACCCATTATCAAAGTATGGATATCAGTAGAGCCACTTAATTTTAAATCTGCATGATCTGAAATCACAGTATATAAACCTTCTGAACTAGTATTGATATCAGCATGAGCATTTCCTTTTAAAAAGATCTGAAGATATTTAGTGTTTAGTTTTCCTTCTGTTTTAATCATCGCATTTTCTGATGCTTCAATCCTGTAAAAATCATTTACATATACGGTTAATTTTGCTTTTTCGGTACTGGTTGAAGTGATTTTTAAATTATCCCCATTTTGCATCACTTTTGCTGTACCTATGTTATCATCACTATAAAAAATACCAGCATTACTTCGCTGGATAATGGTTACTTCTATATTTCCTGTTACGGAAATTCTTTTAAAGGCCGATATTTTTATAATGGCATCTGGTTCTTTTTCTATTGCAGAAACGTTTGTAGTAAACACAGCAGATGATAAAACAATCGCTGTTAATGAAGTTGCGATTAGTGTTTTGATAGCGGTTTTCATAATATTTTTATTTAATAATTAAATGTTAATTAATTGTTATTTAAATGTTTAAGGTTTTTTTTTGTTTTTGTTTTGATGATAAGACGTCGTGGAATGAAAAACGTTGCAGGCCATGTTGCTTTTTTATACAATCGATATATAATACTCGACGAACAGGCATTAATCCAAGACGAAAACCTGAAACTTTACCAAGCATTTGTAAAATAATTTAAGATCCATTTTTGGATTGCTCTTTTTTTTTATCTTTAATGAGAATTTTAGTCTGCTTATTTATGAAGAAAAAGGTTGTACTTGTTCAGGATAATAAAGATATCCTTGATATAATGGACCAGGTATTGGAAGAAGAGGGGTTTGATGTTACCGCATCTTTAACAACCGATCCTATAGATAAAATAGATGAAATTGAGCCCGATGTAGTGATTGTGGATGATCACATCAAAGGTAAAAAGAAAGGGTCGCAGGTAATTAAAGAACTTAAATCTGATCCTGAAACGCAAGATGTACCAGCCGTGCTTACCTCAACATCCAATAACTTACCGCAACAGGCAGAAGATTGCAAAGCCGACGATTATATCGAAAAACCATTTGATATCGATCATATGGTTGATGTGGTAAAGAAAAATACTTAGGCTTTGTATTCAATCGAATAGTCGTCATTTAGACTGAAGCATCGCGAAATGGAGAAATCAATAAAGTACATTTACTAAATATATCTTATAGATTTCTCTTCTGCATTCGAGATAATGTATTTATACATTAGGCTTATAAGAATCTGTTTTTACGGTAGCCTGTAACTCGTGCAAAATCTGGTACAATCCAAAATTAGTCCGGTTAACATAAATAAAATGTTTTACCCCACGGGCCTGTTTAAATTCTGGCATTTTAGAAATCTTTTCACCGTAGGCGTAAAGCTGCTCAAAAAAATCAGGTTTACTAAAATCAAAAGATTTACTGGTATAAGGTTTGGCAAAGAGACTGATCATCTCCCTGTACGATTTATAATAAAACTCAACCTGTTCAGCAGAATCTTCTGTATGGATCATATCCAGTTTTCTAAAAGCTTCGATCGTTTTATTTTTATCATTGATAACATCAGTAGATATTAAAGAAAAAAACGGATAATAAAAATCATCTGGCATCTCTTTAATACAGCCGAAATCAATTACGCCTAAATTTTCATCGGGAGTGATCATAAAATTCCCCGGGTGTGGATCTGCATGTACAGCCCTCAGTTCGTGTTGCTGAAAGTTATAGAAATCCCAAAGTGCCTGTCCGATTTTATTCCGAAGTTCCTGAGACGGATTTGTTTGCAAAAATTCCTTTAAGTGCAGCCCATCGATCCAATCCATCGTAATGATACGCTTGCCAGATAATTGGGGGTAATATTTTGGGAAAACCACATGATCGAGGTTTTTACAGGCTTCAGAAAACTCGATAGAACGTTTAACTTCCAGTTCGTAATCTGTTTCCTCGAGCAAACGTTCTTCAACTTCTTTTATATAGATATTCAATTCTCTTTCAGACATCCCCAGCAAACGGAATGCGAAAGGTTTTACCAGTTTTAAATCAGACGAAATACTATCGCCCACGCCTGGATATTGAATTTTGATGGCTAATTTTTTGCCATTAAGCATGGCCTGGTGCACCTGCCCGATAGAAGCCGCATTGCTTGAATTTAAGTTAAAATTATCGAAAATGTTTTCAGGCGTTTTACCAAAATTTTTGGTGAAAGTCCGTACAATTAACGGACCCGAAAGTGGTGGAGCATTATATTGTGATTGGCTAAACTTATCTACATATGATTTAGGCAGGATATTTTTATCCATGCTCAGCATTTGTGCAACTTTTAAGGCGCTTCCTTTTAGTTCGCTCAGTGATTTATAAATGTCGGTAGCGTTATCCTCGTTAAGCTGTTCTCTGTCCATTTCAGGATTAAACAGTTTTTTCGAATAATGTTTAATGTAATTACCACCGATCTGAATGCCTGTTTTAACAAATTTTGCCGAACGCTCTACTTTTGTAGTTGGAATACTTTTTTGTGTCTTCATCTGGTGTTTAAAACCTCATCTTTTCTGCAAATTTCCCATTCCTGGATAAAAACTTCCCATATTCCAATAAATTGTCAATTGGCGAATGCTGAAAAAGATCGAAAGTAACATTAATGCCTTTTTCTATAGCTTCGTCGCTTTTTTCAAAACTTTCACTATCATCGTTGATCCAGAAATTAAGAATAAAGGCAAACTGGATCCATAAGGCATCCTTATATCTTTTGCTTAAAAAACGGCGTTCAGCAAGTTCGCCACTATCTAAACCCTCTTCAATAATTTCTTGTGCAAAGTTCTCAAAAACAGGCTTTACACCAGCCAGTACATCAGGGGTAGAAAATTTACCCCGGTGATTTTTTAAGCTATAAATCACAAAACTGCGCTCATTCTTCAGGTTTTCAAGATAACTGTAAAAGAAAGCAAGCATTTTTTCTCTGGCTGTATACTGGAGCCAAACTTCCTGCTCTTTGATCTTAGTAATGGTTTCGAAAGTGAGTTCAAACCAGATTGTTTTCTCAATGCTTTCGAAAGAAGAGAAAAACTGATAAAAGTCGGCCTCAGTAATTTTAAGTTTTTTTACAAAAATGTAAACCGATTTAGGCTTTTCATCGTTTGTTAAAACATAATCTAAATACCCTTTTCTAATTTGTTGAGCAGTTGCCATATAGCTGTTTTTTACAAGTATAACGTTTAATTAATCGGGTTGTTTTTACTGCTGGCTTTTTTTAATCATGAAATTGTAATAATAGCTTTCAAAATATTTGAAAGTTGCTTTTTAAGCTAATTATTTTAGTTTTAATAAATTTTAATGTTGATAATTTTTTACAATAAAACTAATATATTTAGTATTTTTGTAGCAGATTATTCCTTTAACTCAAGCACGGTAATATGATCCAGGTGAACGATTTTTTATATGGTAAAATGGAACTGCCAATGGTATTTTCCGATTTGTTAAATACTGACGCTTTAAAAAGGTTAAGTGGGGTTCACCAAAGCGGTGCTATATTTTTGGTCAATCCAGATATCTGCCATTCGCGGCTTGAGCATGCCATCGGAGTAGCCATGCTGATCAGGATGCTTGGTGGTTCAGAACTGGAGCAAATTGCAGGCTTGCTACACGATATTTCACATACTGCTTTTTCTCATGTGGGCGATTATGTTTTCGACAATACGGACGAAGATTATCATGAAAAGATTTTTGCTGAAGTTTTATGTAAATCTGAAGTGCCTGATGTGCTGTTGAAATATGGATATAATGTTAGCCAGATTCTGCATGGTACCTTTGATATTTTAGAACAGCCCTTGCCAGCGCTCTGTGCTGATCGTTTGGATTATACTTTACGCGATGGTATTCATGGTGGGGTAATTTCTCGCCAGCGTGCACGCGAATTTTTGACTTCCATTGTTTTGAAAGATGGGAAAATAGCTGTAAATGCACAAACTGAAGTAGTTTGGATTAATGAAGCTTTTGAGAAGCTGAATAATGATGTGTTTAAATTGCCTATTCATTTATATGCCAATGGCAAAATGGCCGAGCTGATCAGGAAATTTTTGGATAAAGGTTTATTGGTGGAAAGCGATCTTTTTAAAACCGATACCTTGTTGTTGAACAAAATCAGGACGACCTACGAAGGTTATGAAGCCATCAGGTCAATTAAGCAGTTAAAAGGTTTTGCTGAATTTATGCGTCATGGTGCGGTACCAAAGATTAAAAAAAGAACTTTAAATGCTTTGCTGGTTTAGTTTTTAGGGGGTAGGCGTTAAGTGTCGATTATTTTCTTCGTTTTATCATCCTTCATTCCTCGTAATAATGATTTTTCTATTGGAGTCTGTCAAGTGATAACTTGTTTCAGGATCTTCCAGTATAATTAATCAATTCAATTTTGAGTTCATGCCGGGTACTGTGAAACCAATGGCTAATAAACCAATAACCAAACAATCCGATTCAAAAGAAATCACGTATATTGTGGAAAATATATCGATATGTCTGCAATAGAAATTATTTTAATTGGCGTGGTTATCCTGCTTATTTTTGGAGGTAAGAAACTTCCTGAATTAATGAAGGGAATAGGGAAGAGTGTAAAAGAATTTAAGGATGCCAAAAATGAGCCGCCAATTAAATAATTCTTATTAATGAAACATTCCTTTACAGGTGCTGTTTAAATTAAAATAAATACCAAAGAATGGAAAACCAAAAACAAGACCTGTCCAAATCAAAATCAGATTTTACTAAAGAAAATGCTGAAAATCCTGTTAAAGGAATCGATAACTGGAACGACCGTTTAGATGAGAATCTGGAGCCAGAAGCGCATAGTGAAAATGAGGCAGATGAAAAGGCCAAAGATTTTTCGGAGAAATATGGTAGCGGCGATCAGTCCGACCAGGGAAATAACTGAATTTTTATCATATAGCCACTTTAATAAGGTGGCTTTTTTGTTATTATATTATTGGTGCTCAACTTTTGATAAGATAATAAATCTGAAGGTTAAACTTTTTTACACTACTGGTTCATTTTATTACGCGAAAGGTGATTTTTCCCGCTTAAAATTGTTAAAATTTAATAATTGTTTTTTCTTGTGATTTGATAAATGGTATATTGCATATCTAATCAAACAAACATGTATAACGTTTTAAAACCAGACTGATAAGTGATAAATAGGCATTGGTTATTGGTTTTGTTGATGTCTTTGTTTTTTGCTAAAGCATTTGGACAAAACATTTCTAACGAAGGAACTGATTTTTGGACAGTTTTTCCGACCCATGTACCCTCAAGAGCGACTAATGGAGTAACCCCATATGGTAACATTGCTGTTTTTGTAACCTCAAAATCTACTTCTGAGGTTACAGTGACCTGTGGAAATGCAGTACCTGTTACAAAGACTATTCCAGCCAATACAGCCGTTAGGTTTGACGTTCCAAGAGCCAATGCTTATATAGATGGAATATCGGAAGCCAATCGGGTTTTAACAAATAAAGGGATACATGTTAAGGTTACCGATGGTAAGCCAAAAGTTTCTGTTTATACTCATATTTATGGTGCAGCGAGATCTGCTGCTTCGTTGATTTTGCCATTTGAAACTTTAGGCCAGACGTATTACTCCATGAATTTTTCGCAGAGCAACGGTGGTAATAATTTTTTAACACTGGTAGCTGTAGAAGATAACACGGATATTATTTTGCATGAAAAAAATGGTAGTAAAATCTCCATAAGCTTAAAAAAAGCTGGCGATGTTTATGAATACTTAGCATATGGAACACAGGATCTTACCGGTACTTATGTAGAAACAGATCCGACAACATCTTCCTGTAAGCGTTTTGCGGCATTTTCCGGTTCTTCAGTTATTGCAATTGTTTGTAATTCTTCTCAGGATCCTTTGTTTCAGCAGCTTTATCCTACAAACAGCTGGGGCAAAAATTATGGCGTTGTGCCCTTTATTAACAGAAAATATATTTTACGGATTCTTGCACAAGAAGATAATACAAGTGTAACTTATAATGGCACAACATATATTATTAATAAAGGTGAACCTATTGAAAGCGAACAATTAACCAGATCTACTTTTATCACGGCTGATAAATTAATTAGTGTAGCCGAGTATTCTTTAACGCAAGATTGTTCCTCTGCTAATGGAGGCCCTATTATAGGTGATCCAGAAATGGTGATATTAAATCCGATTGAATTTAATATAAAGGGTGTGACCGTTTTTTCTTCTGATTTACAGGATATTACAGAAAAGTATGTAAATGTTCTAATTAAAACAGCCAGCATCTCAGGATTTAGGTATAATGGCGTAGCACCAAATACCGCATGGACCGTTTTAAATGGCAATTCTATATATTCATATACGCAGATTCCGGTTAACGAAGAAAGCATAACACTAACAGCAGGTGATGGCTTTAATGCCGTGGCTTACGGTTTTGGTGATCATGAATCCTATGCTTATTCTGCCGGTACAAATCTTTCTTCCAACAACTATCTTACCGTATTTAATACAGCAAAAAACGAAGAAGGACAAAACGGATGCGTTGGAGAAAATTATAATATTAAGATTTCACTTCCTTACAAACCTGAATACATCAATTGGTCGCTGGATAATGAAGCTGTAATTCATCAGGAGCCAGCGCTTTTACTGGAAACGAAAACTTTACCAGATGGGACAAGTATATTTACTTACGAATCTCCATACAATAAAACTTTTGCAGAAAAGGGTAAACATAGCTTAGACATTGTAGCACATGTACCAAATACATCATCATGTGTATCTGGTGATTTAACCACAAACTATACTTTTAATATTTACGATCTGCCTACAGCAAAGTTTGATCCAGTGATTGGTTGTTCACGTATGGATACTAAATTTAATGATCTGAGTATTTCTAATTCGGATGATTTTGCAGTAACAAAATGGTTGTGGGATTTTGGCGATGGAAGTATACCATCTGCTGAGCAGCATCCTGTGCATACATACGCCAGACCTGGTATGTATAATGTCAGATTAACAGTTATTACAGGTTCAAATTGTTCAAATACATCAGAACCAGTTGAAATTACGATAAATCCTACTCCGTTTGCAGATTTCGATGCTACTGAATTCTGTACAAATAAACCAACTGGTTTTACTGATAAATCAAGGATAGAAGGTGCAGGCAAAATAGTGAAGTGGACCTGGGATTTTGGAGATGGAAGTACTCCTTCTAACGAACAGCATCCTACTCATCAATACAATACTGCAGGTCTTTATACCGTTACACTAACTATAGAAAGCGATAAAGGGTGTGTTAACTCATTACCAAAGCCTATAACGATTATCAATCCCCCATTAGCAGGATTTGAGCTACCCGACTTCTGTGTTAATGATGGCATTGCTAAGTTTAAAAATACTTCTACGAATACAGACGGTACGCTAACCGGTTTAACTGCGAAATGGGTTTACACAAGCAGTAGTAGTGTTGTTACTACTTCACAAGATTTTAATGGTGCTTTTTCGCCTACAACCGTTGGTGAATATACTATTGATTTGATCGTTAAAAATAAGGATGGATGTGAAACGTCGACGTCTCAAAAATTTACGGTTAACGGAATTGTTGAAACTTCAGATTTTTCTATTGAAAATAACCATGCCTGCGTTAGTGAGGGCATCATCATAAAAAACAAATCCAAAGCTTTAACAGGCAAAATTACCAGGATTGATATTTACAGAGATTTTGGTAAAGAAACAGCGATATACAAAACAATACCATATCCCGATGATAGCGGCATTGCAATCAGTTATGATACTTTTGGTGGAGATACCGAACGCGAATTTACCATCAGACTTGTGGCTTACTCAGGCGAAACCTGTTTTAAAATTAGTGATCAAACTGCTTTCTTAAAACCGGTTCCGCAATTGGAGTTTGATGATATGCCTGCCGTTTGTGAAGCAGATGGTACGGTTTTAATTTATCAGGCCAAACAGAAAGCCGGAGAAGAAATGAAGGGCTCGCCAGGTAAATATTCTGGTAAAGGTATTAGTGCAAGTGGTACATTTAACCCTAAAATTGCCGGTATTGGTCCACATAATATAACTTATACCTTTGTAGGTGAAAATGGTTGTCCAAGTTCAATTACCAAAACCATTGTAGTCTATAAATCACCAATGGCCAATGCAGGTTCATTGATTTATATTTTGGCCGGTGAACAAATCGAGATCCCTGCAACTGCAGAAGGCGCCAATTTAAAATATGAATGGTCTCCGGCGATTGGTTTAAATAGAACTGATGTACTCAATCCAATTGCTTCACCAGATCGGGATACAGAATATACACTCAAGGCTACTACACAGCCAGAGGGTTGTACAGCAACCTCAAAAGTATTCATTAAAGTTTTACAGGCTATTAACCCACCCAATACCTTTACACCAAATGGTGACAATGTAAATGATACCTGGATGATCAAATATTTAGAATCATACCCTAATGCTACAGTTGAGGTTTTTAACCGAAATGGGAATAAAGTGTTTTTTAGCAATGGATATAAAATACCTTTTGATGGTAACTATCAGAATGAACTACTTCCTGCTGGCGTTTATTACTATATCATTAGTCCGGGTAACGGAAGAAAAGCAATAACTGGACCGCTTACTATAATCAGATAAATTGAAAAAACTCATCATCATATTTGCACTTTTTGCAACATTTAACTCATTTGCACAGCAAAAGCCGCAGTATACGCAATACATTTTTAACCAATATCTGTTAAACCCAGCACTCTCCGGAATTGAAAATTACCTCGATTTTAAAGCCGGTTACCGTAAGCAATGGTCGGGTATTACCGACGCGCCTCAAACTTCATTTGTATCTGCAAATTGGGCACTGGGCGATAATCAGTTATGGAGTAATGCACTAACTTCTTTTCCGGAACAAACCGGGAATCCGATGGACCGTAACTATATGCAAAACTACATGTCGTCGCCATCTCACCATGGAATGGGGCTAACCGCAGTTTTAGATAAAACTGGTCCGATAAAAAGATTGGATGCCAATGTTACCTATGCTTATCACTTACAGCTAAGTAATAATTTTAATCTATCGGCTGGGGTAGCTGCTGGTATTTCGAGTATTGCATTAGATGTAAACGCACTTACCTTTGATACCCCAATTGATCCTGTAATGAATAGGGCATTAATTAATCAGGTAAAGCCAGATTTGAGTATAGGTTTATGGTTGTATGGTGCCAGGATGTTCGCAGGTGTTTCCGTACAGCAAATTTTACCTCAGAAATTAAGTTTCACAGGCGATAATAACTATAATCTGGGTAAAGAAGTGCCACATTATTTTGCTACTGCAGGATATAAGTTTTTCGTAGATGATGAAATTTCAGCCATACCATCGGTAATGGTAAAATATGTATCGCCTGCACCTGCTTCTGTTGATGTAAACCTGAAACTGGCTTTTAAGGATAAAATATGGCTGGGTGGGAGCTATCGTAAAGACGATTCTTTTGCTGCAATGGCAGGTTTCAATATTGGGAAAATGGTTAACCTAACTTATTCTTACGATTTTACAACTTCGCAGTTAAACCAGGTAAGCAACGGCAGTCACGAAATTGTATTGGGCCTATTGCTGAACAACATCTATAAAGTACCATCTTATATTAAGATGTGGTAATACATCGGTATTCAGATATATCTTATCGATTGGATGGCAAAGCCTGAATAGAACAGGTAGTGTCCGCCCGTCTTTTTGCTTTTACGCTTCCTCATACCTCATCGCTGCAGGGTAATGCTTAAGCCAGGGCTAAGTGGCCAGGGCAGTTTTCATTTTTCGGGGTTTGCAGAGGGCACAAACTTTGTGCTTAAACCCTTTGCAATGCAAAGCCCGTAAGTGAGGAATTCAGATTCATCAGGACGGACTTGGAATGGAAAGCGGAACTGATGCTGCCAACAACATAGAACTGCTCATATCCCAATCACAATAAATACGCCACTTATTTATAGCGCAACGCTTTTTGTTGGTCATTTTAAATTCTATGTTTTATAATTAACGGTAAACTTTAAATTGTAAACTAATAACTGAAAACTGTCAGCTAAACTAAAGTTCTTTCCTGAGTCTGGCTACCGGAATATTCATTTGTTCACGATATTTCGCGACCGTTCTTCTGGCAATGTTATAACCTCTTTCTTTTAAAATTTCGGTTAATTTTTCATCCGCCAAAGGTTTGCGTTTATCTTCGTTACCGATACAGTCTTCTAATATTTTTTTAACCTCTTTATTTGAAACTTCTTCACCGTTTTCGGTCTGTATAGCTTCTGAGAAGAAAGATTTTAACAGGAACGTGCCAAATTCAGTTTGTACATATTTAGAGTTTGCTACCCTCGATACGGTTGAGATATCCATATCAATTTTATCTGCAATATCTTTTAAGATCATCGGGCGCATTTTACGCTCATCGGCCGTTAAAAAATATTCATATTGATAGTGCATAATGGCATTCATCGTTTTTAACAAAGTTTGTTGTCTTTGTTTAATCGCATCTATAAACCATCGGGCAGAATCTAATTTTTGTTTAACAAACTGAACAGCCTCTTTTAACTTTTTATCTTTAGATGCAGCTTTGTCATAATGCTCAAACATTTCCTGGTAAGATCTGCTTACTTTTAATTCGGGGGCATTTTTCGAATTTAATGTTAAAATCAATACGCCGTCGTTATTGCTGATGTGGAAATCAGGAATAATCTGCATTTGTTTAGTCGTAACCTGGTTGGCATCACCTGGTTTCGGATTTAAACGTAAAATTTCATTTACCACCTCTTTAAGCTCTTCGCTATCCAAGCCTAAACTTTTTTCTAATTTATCGTAGTGTTTACGTGTAAACTCATCCAGATAGTTTTCTACAACATTCATTGCTTTAACTATAATGGGGTTGTTCGGGTCTTTTCTTTTTAACTGGATCAATAAACATTCTTTCAGGTCTCTTGCCCCAATTCCTGGAGGATCGAAACTCTGGATCAGTTTTAACATTTCCAATACATCGTCTTCCTCAACCATAACATTCTGAGAAAAGGCAAGATCATCGATCATGGAGCCCAACGGACGGCGTAGATAACCATCATCATCCAAACTGCCGATAATCTGTTTACCAATAATAAAATCCTGATCGGATAAGGGAATAAGGTCTAATTGCTCTTGTAAACTTTCAAAAAACGTACTTTCAATAGCAATTGGCGTTTCTTTTTTCTCCTCATCATCGTCGCCATTATTATAGTTCGTGCTGTAATCGTTGGCCGAATCATCCTGTAAATAATCATCTACATTAAATTCATCCATGCTGGTATCTTCTGATGGTTGCTCGTAATCTTCAGGTCCATCATTTAAATCATCATATTCGCTCTTTGGCTCATCCTGAGTCATTAAGCTTGGATCTTCAAGCGCCGGGTTTTCTTCGAGCTCTTCTTTTACACGGGTATCTAAAGCAACGGTTGGCACCTGCAACAATTTAATAAATTGTATTTGTTGTGGTGATAACTTTTGTAATAATTTTTGTTGTAGGTGTTGTTTTAGCATAGTAAATAAAAAAGAATAGGGCAAAAATAAACAATAGATTTCAGATATTATGCTGATTTGATCTAAATGCTATCGATATGTTTGGTTTTAAAATTATTTGCTAAACATTTGTATTGAGTTTAATGTTTGCTATTTTAGTAAATAAATAAAACTAAAGATAGCGTATGGGATTTGTAAAAGAATTTAAAGAGTTTGCCATTAAGGGCAATGCCTTCGATTTAGCAGTAGGTGTAATTATTGGTGGAGCTTTCGGTAAGATAGTGACCAGTATAATTGAAGACTTAATCATGCCTGTAGTTGCTGCCATGGTGGGTAAACCAGATTTCAGCAGCATTTACTTTGCCATGGGCAAAGGATCAGAACTTATCCCTAAGGGAGCATCGTTGGCAGATGCCAAAAAAGCTGCTCCAGATGCCGCTATATTTGCATATGGTAATTTTATTACGGTTGCGATAAACTTCTTACTGTTGGCGTTAATTGTTTTTATTATGGTTAAGACCATTAATAGAATGAAAAAGAAAGAAGAAGCCGTAGCCGTTGCCGCACCACCTGTGCCTACAAAAGAAGAAGTGCTTTTAACCGAAATCAGAGATTTACTAAAAGCAAAAGCATAAAATGAAAAAGCTCTGCAGACCAATCCCAGCTGCGGAACTTTTTAGTTTTTAATAACTTCTTTTTCATTTAGCATCTTTTATCCTCTTGCAAAATAACCCTGAAATGAATCCAATAGCTATTGGATCGGGGTTACAATTAGAGTGATAAATATCTGCTGAACATCTTTTAACTGATTCAGATTAATAACTCCTTTTTACCTTTGGATCTGTAAGAATGATATAATCACCAAGATTTTTAAATTTCTCCCAATTGGGGTTGATAAAGCTTTCATCAGAAAACGACGAGATATTCAGGATTTTTAATTTTGGATTTAATTGTTTGAGTCTTGCCAGAGTCCCCAGTTTTTCATCACTATGGAAACGCCCGTTAAGTTGAAAAACCTTTATGCCCCTGTTTGCCAAAATAAACTTATTAATAGACCAGGCCATTGTCGCGTCCCATAAATTTTGAGTCTGATAAATTTTCATCGAGCCCATACTGTGTCCACCCAAAGTTTCTGTAAATTTTTCATAATATCTGCCCTGAGCTGTATCAATAGGCATGGGAGGTAAAAAATTGAATGATGTTTTTGGGAAATTTTCTAAAACTTTAAGTCCGCCTAGTGTAACCGCATTGCTGTAACGCGTTGCCGCATTTGCAGCAATAACTTTTAACCTGTTCTGTTTGGCATACTCGATTAAAGGTCTGTAATCTTTATAATTTCCCCAGGCTCTTCCTTCTTTAATAAAATTTTTTTCTGATATTAATCCTGCCAGGTATTCGTCTAACTCAGGTTGCACATCAGTATGGAACATTTCTAAAGATAGCGCCGTTTTTAATGGATATTTTAAATGGAGTTTTTTAAAGAGTTCCGTCTCTAGGTAGTGCCCTACAGAATCATTATGGTCTTCGCCAAAAAATAAAACATCTGTCTGCTCCATATCAGCAACAATATCGTTTATTGATATCGATTTTTGTTTTTTTACATCGTAGATTTTATAATAGCTACTTATTTCCTGTGCATATAAGCAGGTAGAAATAGCAAAACCAAACATTAATAGGAGAAATTTCATGCCATCAAAATAACAAAATAATTTTCACCGATAAAATAAGGGCACTTACCGTCTTTTACCGAGTTCTTGCATGTTGCATATATTATGATCGGGTGTTTATCAATATTTTTGGATTATTAAATACGAGCACAAATGGAAAATATTAATAATAACGATAACAGCCAGCTTAAAAACTCAGGAAGGGTTTGGAGCGGTTTCATCATAGTCATCATCGGGTTTGCATTTCTATTGAACAACATGGGGTTAGCTATTCCGAGGTGGATATTCAGCTGGTCTAATTTTTTAATTTTACTTGGTATATTTATCGGCGCTCGTCGTAATTTTAAGGGAATAGCCTGGCTGATCTTAATTTTGATCGGCGCTTACAATACCTTAAATAATATACCTGGATTGGATCTCGACCTATCTAAATATGCATTAGGTATTGGTTTGGTGATAGTAGGCGGTTTTTTAATCTTCAGACCGAAAGATGCCTTTGTTTTTAAGAAAAAACCTAAAGATAAGAAAAAAGCCGATTTTGATTTTGACGCAGCTGGCGATAAAAAAACTGCAAATAATAACGATGTAATTGATGTAATGGCAGTTTTTGGTGGTAGCCATCAAACGGTTTACACTAAAAACTTTCAGGGTGGCGATATTACGGCCGTTTTTGGCGGTGCCGATATTGTAATGACCCAGGCTGATTTTCCTGAAACAGTATCGCTTGATGTAACGGCAGTTTTTGGAGGAATTAAATTAATTGTACCACAAAACTGGGCAATAAAATCGAACGTAACGGCATTATTTGGTAGCGTTGAAGATAAAAGATCACATGTGATGCCGGTAGCAGAGTTGAAAAAAACATTGATTTTAGATGGAACGGCTTTATTTGGCGGGATTGAAATTAAAAGTTTCTAAACATTTATTATAAACATTGCCTATGAAATGGTTTGCTGTAAATTGTATCTATCAGGTAATTTGTGGTGAAGGAAAGCATACGCCCCAATTTAATGAACAAACGCGTTTAATCCAGGCAGAAAGTATAAAGCAGGCCTTAAGCAAAGCTAACTTGAATGCCGTACACTTTAATCCCTCTTTTAATAATGACCAGGGAGATAGGGTAATATGGAAGTTTTTAGGTGTAGGTGGAATATCGGAAGTTGAAGAACTTACCGATGGTGTAGAAGTAAGTTCCAGGATTGTTGAGCCTAAATCAGCTACACAATACCTGGAAAAGCTGGCGCACCGTAATAAATCATTAACTAATCAAAATCATTTTGACAACTAGACCTTTATCCGTTCCGCAAATACAGAAAATATCGCTAACCATTGCAATAGTGTGGACTGTATTGTGTGGTGCCGGATTGCATTATGTAATTAATTTTTCCTGGTGGATAGCGATAACAGATAGCTTAACCAATAACTTTTTGTTGGCATTGGCCTGTATAGGGCTAAGCAATATGCTGGGGTATTATCAGCCAAAAAATGAAAGGATTCTCTACGTACTGATTATTACGCTGGCCCTCACACTTGTAATTATTTATGCCGCTAAATATAGCGTGCTTTATATTTTTGCCGATTATAAAGAATACAAAGATTTTTACAATTTCTCTTTTGCCTTTAGAGGCTTAATTTCTTTTATGTGTTTAGCCTGGTGTGCCTTAGCTAATATTTTATGGTACAGGTTAGAAGAACAATCAGAAACACACGAAAGACTATCGGCAGCTAAAAGTTTGGCCAAAGAGGCTGAACTAAATAAATTAAGACACCAATTACAGCCGCATTTTCTTTTCAATAGTTTAAATTCGGTATTTGCACTTACCATGGTTAATCCAAAAGAGGCGGGGGTAATGATTACAAAATTAGCTTCTTTTCTACGCGGCACACTAAAACGCGATGATGAATTGTGGGTTTCTGTGGAGGAAGAAATGGAGTACATTCAGCTGTATCTCGATATCGAAAAAGTAAGATTTAGCCATAGGTTAAACATTGAAGTTAACGTTGCCGAAGATACCTTAAACCTTTGTCTGCCCGGTACATTATTGCAACCCATTGTAGAAAATGCCATTAAATTCGGACTGTATAACACATCTGCTGGCATTACAATCAAAATTGATGTTACTGTAGAGTACAATATTTTGCAGTTACGGGTACAAAATCCTTTCGATCCGGAGATGAAAGCTGCAGGAGGTACAGGATTTGGTTTAAGTGCCATTAAACGCAGGTTATATCTGTTATTTGCAAATACCCATTTATTGCAAACCGATATTGAGGCAAATAATTTATATATTACCACCCTAAAAATTCCACAAAAAAATGATCAGAACAATACTAATTGACGATGAGCCTTTAGCGAGAGATATTGTAAAATATTACCTTTCAGATCATGCAGAAATAGAGATTGTAGCAGAATGTGGCGATGGGTTTGAAGGTTTAAAAGCCATTACCTTACATAAGCCTGATTTAATTTTTCTCGATATACAGATGCCTAAAATCAGTGGTTTCGAAATGCTCGAGTTGGTGGAAGACAAACCTGCAGTAATTTTTACCACAGCTTTTGATGAATATGCCATTAAAGCTTTTGAAGTTAATGCAGTAGACTATCTGCTTAAACCGATTGATAAGTCGCGCTTCGATGCTGCTCTTAAAAAGTTACCAGGCAGATTAAATCAAACAGAAAATACGGAGGCTGTTTTAGATGCAGCAGCTTTAAGTCCGGCCCAAAACAATAGGATAGTGGTTAAAAAAGATGGCGTAATTAAGATTATTCCTGTTGCCGATATCAACTATTTAGAGGCTGATGATGATTATGTTAAATTAAGCACAGTTGATGGCGCTTTTTACAAGAACAAAACCATGGCTTATTTTGAACAAACACTTGATGTGAGCCAGTTTATTCGCATACACCGGTCGTACATTATTAATCTGGCTCAGGTAACTAAAATAGAGCTAAAAGAGAAGGATAGTTATGTGGTTTTGTTAAAGTCTGATATCTGGTTGCCTGTGAGTAAAACGGGCTATGTGAAATTGAAGGCTGCCTTAGGTTTGTAAAAAGATAGCGCCCTTTGGTGGTAACAGACTTCAATGCGCTTAACTTAAGTTATTTGTACATTTGTTACGCCCTGTTTTTCCTTTAGTTGTGCTAATTTAGGTTGGTATTTATTTTGAAGAGAATAATAATAACTAATAGATAAACCTCTGCCCAATTTCTTATCTGTCCATCTTTAATGAGAAAGCATATATATTTATCCTAAAATTTATAGTGATAACCCCTGCTGCTGCCCGCCGATCAAATGTTATTAAGTTAAGGGATAAATTGTAAAAATATGTAACCCTTTAGGGGTAATTCATTGTATAAAAATCAACATAAATGACAGTAGAATTTAATGGAAATATCTTCCTGAAGGATCATAGAGCTATGATGATCTTTCTATTCGGGCTGTCAATGGTAGAGGTTAGAATTTTTCAAATACATCGGAGGGTCAATGGCAGATTTGCAATTTGAAAGAATATATCTTGTTTATTATCAATTATATACTGTTTTTCTGATTGTTTGTTTTGTAGCCTCGTCACAAATTTCAGGCTGCCCTTTTATTCCTGTTTATACTTTCTAAATAAAACTTTCTTTAATCCATACCTACTAATTAGGATAGCGGAAATGCATCATTAAATGAACTGTAAAATCCTGGCCCAGATAAAGCAGCTTATATAAAAATTAGTCAATCGTTTGCGCTGATATTTATATTGTAATGCTCATTTGCTTGTTCTACTTTTAAAAAATACAAATCAACAAAACCCAAAAAACAGCACGAATGCTTACACATTTGCTTCAAAAAATACTTGTTCTAAGGCTATTAATAGGCTTAAGCCTAAATAGCTGGGGGCAAAAAGAAATAGATATCAAATCTTTTGAGCTTAGTGTGATGCCATATCTGATATGGTTTAGAGAAATGCATGTTGTCCTAATACAAAAAAACGGATGGAAACAACGTTTGCAAATGGCGAAAGGCATGAAAGTAATATGGTTTATGCTTACTTATTATAGAATAGTTACAAAACTAGCCCAATCAGTTTACCTGCACGCGTAGTTCTTAATATAAAATGCGAAAGAATAGCTAGTAAAACGTTTGTTCAGTATTATCCAGATCAATTAAAAACTAACAATAAATTAAAAAACACAATGGAACGTAGAGAATTTATCAAAAATGGTGCATTTACGGCTGCGGGTTTAACCATCCTGCCAACCGGAAGTTTATTTGCATCATCAGACAGTGGAAAAGTAAGATTAGGTTATATTGGGGTAGGTGCACGTGGCATGAGCCACATCTCTGAAGGTGCCTTAAGAGATGATGTAGAAATTGTTGCGATTTGCGATACCCAGGAAAGCTCACTTAAAATTTGCCGCAATTTTATAGCCAAAAAAGGCAGACCTGCTGCAACAGAATATACAGGAGGCTTAGATGCTTATAAAAAACTTCTGGATCGTAAAGATATTGATGCTGTAATTATAGCAACGCCATGGCAGTTTCACCGCGATCAGGCGGTTGATGCCATGAAAGCAGGTAAATATGTAGGCTGCGAAGTAATTGCGGGTTTAACCGTACAGGATCACTGGGATATTGTAAATACTTCTGAAAAAACAGGCATGCCTTACATGACTTTAGAGAACGTTTGCTACCGCAGAGATGTAATGGCGGCTTTAAATATGGTTAGGCAAGGCCTTTTTGGCGAATTGGTACACCTTGAGGGTGGCTACCAACATAACCTAAGAAACGTACTGTTTAACAACGGTAAAGATTATTATGGCGGTGGGGTAGAGTACGGGCCAAAAGCCTTAAGCGAGGCACAATGGCGTACGCAGTTTAACATCGATCAGGACGGTGATTTATATCCAACCCACGGTGTTGGCCCCTTAATGCAATATGCTAACATTAACAGGGGAAATAGTTTTACCAGCCTGGTATCGTTCAGTTCTAAAGCCAAAGGATTGGCAGCTTATGTAGAAGAAATGTCTCCCGGACATCCAAATGCCAAAATCAATTATAAAAACGGTGATGTAACTACTACCATGATCAACTGTGCAAACGGCGAAACCGTTTTGTTAAGTCACGATACACACTTGCCACGTCCATATTCGATCGGTTTCAGGGTGCAGGGAACAAAAGGTATTTGGATGGATGTGAATAAGTCAGTATACATCGATCATAAATCAAAGAAAGATGATGTATGGGATCCAGCTCAAGAGTGGTTTGCCAAATATGATCACCCACTTTGGAAAAAATATGAAACAGAGGCTGTGGGAGCAGGTCACGGTGGTATGGACTGGTTTGTGTTTAATGGATTTATCCAGGCGGTAAAACAGAAAAAACAAACGCCAATTGATGTATACGATTCGGTAACTATGAGTGTAATTACCCCGCTATCTACAAAATCGTTGAAGAAAGGTAATATGCCCCAGAAATTCCCTGATTTTACCAAAGGAAAATGGAAGGATCGAAAAAATACTTTCGCATTAGACGATAGCGGCTTTTAGTCTCGGTTGCGGGTATTGCTTATGGCTTACCCGCATATTTTAATACGCAACTTTATTCAGGTTAATCAAATAGTAAGCCTGAACAATTTTTATTCAAATATATATAACCATCTTATGTTTCAAGCAGTTTTAGGTGCTTACGGACTTAATGCAGAAAAATTTAAAATAGAACCTTTCGGCTCGGGTTTAATTAACCATACCTGGAAAGTTTATAATAAAGAATTAGCCTATATTTTGCAAGAGGTAAATACGGCAGTTTTTCGCCAGCCTCAAAATATTGCTCAAAATATTGAGACCATAAAAAAATATCTCGATCAAACCGCTCCTAAATACCTATTTGTGGCCCCAATTAGGACTTTAAACGATTCCGATTTTGTAGTTATTGACGCTCATTTTTACAGGATTTTCCCATTTGTGGAAAATTCTTGCTCGGTTGATTTTGTACATCAGCCTGAGCAGGCTTATCACGCTGCCAAGCAGTTTGGTAAATTCACCAGGATGCTTTATGCTTTTAACGTACAAAAACTAAAGCCCACAATTGAAGATTTTCATAACCTGCCTTTACGCGTAGAACAGTTTAAAAAAGCATTAGCACAAGCTAGCGACGAAAGGATTAGTGAGGCAAAGTTTGCTATTGAGGAAATTATCAGACATTACAATATAGAAGAGCAGTATGTACATATGGTAGATAGCGGTGCACTTCATTTACGTGTGGTACATCACGATACCAAAATTAGTAATGTATTGTTACAGGCCGAAACAGGCGTGGGTTTATGCGTAATTGATTTGGATACTGTAATGGCGGGATACTTTATTAGCGATGTGGGGGATATGATGCGTACTTATCTCTCTGAAGCCAATGAAGAAGAAAAAGATTTTAATAAAATAGCCATTAGAGATGACGTTTTTGCCGCTATACATAAAGGTTATATGGAAGAAATGGATCAAGTTTTGGCCTTTACCGAAAAACAGTTCTTTATCTATTCAGGTAAATTTATGATTTATATGCAGGCGGTAAGGTTCATTGCCGATTTCTTAAACGGCGATACTTATTACAAAACCAATTATGCTGATCATAACTTGGTGAGAGGCTTAAACCAGATCGATTTATTGAATAAATATATTGCAAAATCGTCTGAATTTGAGGAAATTATCAAAAAAATGAATCAAGATAAGGTAGGCGAATCTAAAACAATATTACACTAAAAGGTGAGGTGTTCGGTTTTTTATGCCTCATCATTTTGGCTGAACACCCTTTTTAGCTTTATATTTCGTCCTCTCAACTATGGCACAGCGAAATGCTAGGGAGATTAACATGGTAGAGCCATTCAATCAGGCTATAAAACATCAAAATCAGAAGTATTTAAAATGCCATTATTTTAAAAAAGCGCAAACGTTTGATAGCTCAACCGAAAGGCTTATGAAAGCGCAGTAGCCGGTCATTAAACCCTCTGTTCGTTGCAATGCCTTTCAAAGTAATCCTCTTCATCAGCTTCAGAATCGTGAAGACTATTAATTTTAAACACCCAATATTTCATTAACGGATAGTTAAAACCGTAAGAAACGATACTGTCAATTAGAAGTCTGCCGATTTTATAATCGATATTTAAACCTTGGTGTAATAAATAGGTGCCTGCTGATTTTAATGAAATGCTGCCAAGAACTACCGTGAAAAAACGAATGAGTTGGCCTCTGGTAGAGCTGTGATATCCATCAATGCTTTTAAAAGCCCAAAAGCGGTTAATGCAAAAATTAACAATCCCACCCAGTGTTCCGGAAATTAGAATAGAAATTGTAAAGTGAATGTGAAACCATTCGGTTAGCAGTACCATTAATCCATAATCGGTAAGACCTCCTGAAAAAGCCGATACCTGAGCTTTTAGAAAAAGTTTGACAGATGCCCAATTGATCACTCTTTTTCCTCCCGGTCTTTGGCATCGCCTGCCTTTAAAAGTTTTAAAGTATCAATGATATTAATTACCAATAACAATAGGGTTACCGTGATGGCAAAATAGGTAATGCTACCTGTAATAAACGTTTCAGTAATAAGAATAATTGAAATAATTACCCGTAACTCCGTTGGCCCTAAATGCCCTGAATCGATTTGATAAAAACCTGTTATTTTATAGCGGAGTTGACTAATAATCATAGACCAGCCATACAACACCACGAAGAGAAACGCAAAAATCTGAGTCGTTTCGCCAGCGTAAAAATAATAGCCAAACCCGATAAGGATAATGCTGAGCCAATCCATCACAATATCCAATGCAAATCCATACCATTTTCGGGCTATCTTACGGTAATAAGCCAATCTGCCGTCTAGCGAATCACCAAGCCAGTTGATAATAAGGCCTAAAATTCCTGCTATTAAATAATTTCTCGAAACAAATCTGCTTAAAACAAAAGCTGAAAAAACGATTAATGATCCAAACATGCCAATACCGGTCATAATATTTGGCGTAATCCAGCCTGGCACTTTTTTAAGCAAAAATAAGATCAGCCTTTGTTCACCCTTACGTAGAATATTGGTTCGTTCCCGGTCTGAAAATATCCCTTTATTACTTGTATTATCCTCTTTCTCTTTAATAATATCCTCCAATTAATAGCCTGCTAAGACAAAGCCAAACAATATAACCGTTTCTGGTCGATAAAATTTTAAACTGATTTTCTTCCGTAAACCATTGGAAAACTCACTTAACCTTTTTAGCTTACCTGATCTGACCAGGTAACTGATTACCAGCACAAACAACATGCCTATTTAACTATACCAGCGAAGCGCTGGTAGAATACGGTTGGACTATTTTCATTTTTTGGCGTATACTTACCGGCAATAATCGGAATGTAGATTACACGCCTTCTGCTTTCTTCACCGCGAATAGAAGATTCTGCCACCCTGTGCCAAAGCCTTCCATCATGAATGGTTAAATCTCCAGCTTCAGGCAATATCGATACCTCTTCAGCATCAGGTTTATTATCCAGGAAATACTTTTTGCGAAAGAGCATCTGGTATATACTTTGTTTATGGGTGCCAGGGATAATTTTTAATCCACCATTTTCAGGTTTTAGGGTATTTAGGTGGATTCCCACATTCAACATCGGATTTAGTTTTGTTCCGTAGAAAATATCCCTCAAACCATCGGTATGCCAGCCCATTTTGCTGAACTTGCTTTCTGGTCCGTTTATATAATGGTTAAACACCATGCCATCTTTTTCTTCAGTACCTAAACGTGCGCCGTCGCCAGCCAATTGAAGCAAGGCGTTAAACCTTGGATCTAATAACAGACCACTCAATGTTTGATGCTGTTGGTTTATAAAGGCAAAACGTTGTACAATTGCCGAGCCATCAAGATCTTTTCCATATTTAATCGGTACACCATTTATTTTTTTAATATCTTCCTCTATCCATTTTTGCTCTACTTGTTTTGAAGCTTCGATAATTGAAGAAACCGTTTCGGGTTTGATAAAATTTTTGAAATGGATAAAGCCATGGGTGTTAAAAAAATCAAGCTGTTCTAATGTTAAATGTTCAGATAAGATAAAGGTTGGATACGATGTTGCCATGTGTCGAAATTTAATTTTAAGAAATAATAGATTTAGATTCAGAATTATGCGCAGCAACAATACATTCGCATTCGCGAGTGGTTCAGTACTGTAAGGAAATAAAACAAATTTGTTTTATTATACATAATCTATAGATTTAGTAGTATTTAATACAAACGTAGCATATTTTTAATATTCCAAAGAATTTTATTTGAACTTTTTTAAAATATTTTTTCTGGAAGGAGATGTGGTAGGATAAATGTGCAAATAAAAACTATTAGAGTGGTTTTATTATAATTTTATCCGTGGTATTGGATGTTACCGTCCGGTACTCATACATCGAAAAGAGTAATTCATGGAAATGAGGTACGCGATCAGTCAAATGGTAACATCCGGCTGTACAAACTCGTGGTGTTAGATGTTACAATCTGAAACTCAACTTATTTTAAATGAAATAGATTTTTTATTATTGGAGCGCAATTGCCGTAATCATAGGTTACTTTGTTCCCGTGTTCCGCTTTACGCTTCGCTTCGTCGTGCCTCCTTGCTGCAGGGTAACGCTGCACCCGGGGCTAGAGGGCCTAAACAGTATTTCATTTTTAGGGTTGTATAGTGTACCCACCTTTGTTCCTAAAACCCGAATGTAATGAAAAGCCTGTAAACGAAGAATGAGTGCGGACTTGGAATGGAAAGCGGGACTAAAAATGCCAAGCACGCAGAACTGCTCATTTTCAAATCGATTTGGTATTATATTACTGGTGGTGTTGGATGTTACCATCCGACACTCATGCATTAACAGTAAATCATAAAAGCAAACTATAATATCAGTCAGATAGAAACACCTGACTGCACAACCATTGAGCTTCTATGTGGTTTCCAGACTTCGGACCTATTACCGCTAACTTTCGGACTTAATCAAGTCTTATAAATGCCTGCGGCCATTTTTTCGATAAATCCCTTTGGCAGGATCCTATTGGCATATACACTGATGATATTGGTAAAACCTGGAATAATTTCAGATTTGCCGGCGAACAATCCTTTAATGCCAATTTCGGCTACTTCATCAGGTTTCATATTAAATTTCTCCGCCATTTTATTAAAAGCATCTAGACCGGCACGGTGTGCAAAACCTGTATCAACAGGACCAGGACTCAGGCAGCTCACTGAAACCGGACCGTCTTTAAGTTCGAATCTTAGGGCCCTGGTAAAAGATAAAATAAAGGCTTTAGTTGCCGAATAAATGGCCAAGGTTGGTACTGCCTGGTAAGCTGCAGTACTGCATACGTTAAGAATATGTGCTTTTTTTTGTGTTGATAGGATTGGAAGCAATAAATGGCATAAGGCAGTTACTGTAGTCATGTTTAATTGACACATTTCTAACTGGGCATTTAAATCCAGTTCGGCAAATTTCCCCCACAATCCGTAGCCTGCATTATTAATCAGAATATGGATGGCGTAATTTTTTTCTGTTATCCAGTTATATACCGCTTGTGGGGCTTGAGCCTGGCTAAGATCAATCGCAAGGACATGCACTTCAACCCCATATTCGTTTTTAATGGCGGTTTGTAATATGCTTAATTCATCAGCTGAGCGGGATATAAGCAGCAGATTGATTTTTCTCTTAGCCAACGCAATAGCCATTGATTTGCCAATACCTTTGCTTGCACCGGTTATCATTGCGTATGTAATCTTTGTTTCCAACATCTTTTTCCTCAAACGATTTAACGCAAATATCAAATAAATTAAACCTTTTGCCTTATTTATTTCAAAATGATGCATGATTAAGCACCGACTGGCTATATTTTTTGATTTATTATTTTTAACGAGTCTAAATAATGTTAGCTTTGCCGAAATTTATAATTGCATGAAACACCTATACATGAAATTTTTTGCCACTACGATTTTTATGCTATCCACAATTTCCCTTTTTGCACAAACAGTTAAAGGAACAATTAGTGGAAAAGTTGTAGATTCGTTAGGAAATGCAATACCCTTCGTTAATATACAGGTTAAAAAACAGAATATTAAAACCACTTCTGATAAAACAGGCGCATTCAAATTAAATACTGTTTCTATTGGAAACCATCAGATTAAGGTCTCTATTACAGGTTACGATCCATTTGAACAGGGTGTATCAGTTACTGCAAATGATACAACTTGGGTAACATTTGTTTTGAAGGAACAGACTGAAGGACTAAATGATGTAATTGTTTCGGCAAGTAGAAGGCCAGAGTCATTATCGCAAACACCATCATCAGTTACGGTGCTTACCGCTAAGGAATTGAATACACAATCGACCATTAGCCCAAATTTGGCCAATATACTTTCATATAGTGTGCCGGGACTAGGCTTTTCTACTAACCAAACCGGTAACTCTGGTCAGACTTTACGTGGCAGAAATGTTTTGGTGTTAATTGATGGTATTCCACAATCGACTCCGTTAAGAGCTGGAGGGAGGGATATCCGCAGTATAGACCCATCAGTTATTGAACGTGTTGAAGTGATTAAAGGCGCCACCGCTATTTACGGCAATGGTGCAGAAGGTGGTTTAATTAATTACATAACTAAAAAGGCCGATAATGGCAAATCATTCGGTGGTTATTCTCAGGCCGGAATTACAGGAAATTTAAAAGGCGATAGCACGATTGGCTACCGTTTTTCGCAACAGCTCTATGGTAAAACAGGCAAATTTGATTACTTGGTCAGTGGGATGTTTGAAAAAACGGGTGTATTCCGCGATGCCGAGGGCCTAGTTATCTCGCCTGAATATGGTTTGGGTGAAACCAAATCTTACAATGGTTTTGTAAAGCTGGGTTATAACTTTACCCCAAAACAGCGTTTACAGGTGATGTATAATTACTTCAGCTCCAGACAGCACTCTAAATACATCACCAAAGAAGGTGTATACAGTCAGTCGCCTGCTATTGGTATCTATGGGAAAAGACTGGGTGAAGATGAGGGAACAAGATTTAATCATAATGCCAATTTGCAATATACCAATCAACAGATTTTTGGTAAAACAGATTTAACCGCCAACGTATATTACCAGGATTTTTACACCATTTATTCGAATTCAGCATCATTTTTCGGTGGCGGCCAATCGGCCATTACCTCTACAAAAAAGGGTGCAAGGGTCAACCTGAATACGCCATTTAACGTTACAGATCAGGTACCGATGCAATTGAACTATGGTTTGGATTTAATGAATGATAAAACTGCACAAAGTTTAACGGATGGCCGTTTATGGGTGCCTGATATGAATATGGTGAACTTTGCACCCTACTTACAGGCTTCTGCAACTTTAATCAATGATTTAACCATAAAAGGGGGCTTGAGGGTCGAAAATATCAATATTGATGTTGACGATTTTAATACCCTGGCAACCGGGGCAAACGGTGCAGGAAGTATAGCGGTGCAGGGCGGCAAATTAAATTACAATGCTTTGGTATTTAATGCCGGTGTACGTTATTCGAAATTTAAATTTTTTAACCCTTTTATCAGTTACGCACAGTCATTTTCGGTATTTGAGTTAGGTAGGGTATTAAGAGCTGCAAAAAGCAATACCTTATCACAGTTAGAAACTAAACCCATCATCGTAAACAATTATGAGGCGGGTTTTAGCAGCAGCATAGATAAACTGAATTTTAGCGCCGCTTACTACTATAGTACTTCTAAACTGGGTGCCAATCTTTTAGAGGTAAACGGTACCTATATTTCTCAACGTATCCCTGAGCGTGTATATGGATTTGAAATTCAGGCTGATTACCAGTTACTACGGACATTGAGTGTAGGTGGTAATTATGCACAGGTAGAAGGTAAGGGAGATGTAGATAACGACGGTAATTTTAACGGAGAGAAGGATGTATATTTAAACACAACGCGTATTCCGCCTTCAAAAACTACAGTTTATCTGAAGTATTCAGGCATTAAAAACTTAAGTCTGGATATAAACTGGATGCGTGTAGGAAATCGTGACCGTTTTAAAACTAACGCTGCAGGAAAATATTTAATTGGGGAGGGACCGGTAAAAGCTTTCAACTTATTTAACGTTGCAGCAGTATACCAAATTATACAACCGTTAAAACTATCATTAGGCATAGAAAATATATTGAATAAAATTTATTATCCTGCTATTTCCCAGTTTTATGGCAGCAATGTAAATTATGTGCGCGGTAACGGGCGTAGGTTTAACCTATCGCTAGGTTATGCTTTTTAAGTAATGAAGAACAGGAAATTTAAAAATACCATTAGGACCATTCATCTCTGGCTCGGCCTGGCAACTGGCCTGGTGGTATTCATTATTTGTATAACGGGTGCGCTGTATATCTTTGAAGAAGAAATCAGAGATTTTACACAAAAAGATTTCCGCTATGTAAGTCTGCAAGAGAAACCTTTTATAGGTTTGGATAAAGTGATTTCAGCATTCGAAAAAGTTTCGCCGAAAGATGAGTTAAGGCTGGTCAGAATTGAAGATGCCCAGCCTAATGCAACAGTAGAACTGACTAGTAAAAAAGGTAAGGTTTACTATTTTGACCCTTACAATGCCGCTTTAGTAAAAAAAGGTGGCGAAGATTGGCTCCAGGTTGTGGAGCATATCCATATTTCCCTGTTACTGGGTGAAACCGGGAAGTTTATCATACGGTGGTCGGTGGTTATTTTTGTATTGATGCTGCTAACCGGATTGGTCCTCTGGTTTCCAGGCCAAATGCGGTTGTTAAAACAATCATTAACCATTAAAAGAAAAGCATCATTTAAGCGGCTGAATTATGATTTGCATAATGTACTGGGGTTTTATGCGTCATCTGTGTTATTGGTAACTGCTTTGAGCGGTTTGTATTTTGCATTTAAAGAAGTAAAAAATACTGCCAGCTTTTTTACAGGGAGTAAATTAGGGCAGGGGAAAACTATTGTTTCGGCCAAACCTAAACATATCGATCCCTTACCTATACGCTATAATAAAATCTATACCGAGGCCAAAATCAAATATCCTGGTGCTATTTCTACTAGTTTTTCGCTACGAAGTAAAGGTGAACTGCGGTTAAGAATGATTTATCCTTACCGTTGGGCACGCAAGCAGAATACCTTTTTTTATGAGGGAGCTACCGGTAGAATGATCAGGGCCAAACTCTATAAAGATTATAACGGTGCCGATTTAATAGAGGCCACCAATTACGATCTGCACACAGGCAGGCTTTTGGGCCTTCCGAATAAAATTCTTTCTTTTTTAGCAGCTTTGGTGGCAGCAAGTTTACCTATTACAGGTTTTATCATCTGGTGGAAGAAAAGGAAAAAGCACAAAAAGAAATCATAACGTTTATAATGCTAACTTCAAATATGCTTTAAATTGGTTTAAAGTATGAACTTTATCATCCCCCTTTTCGGACTTAAAGTGTATGATTATATAGCTAAAGCAAACAATAATTGCTTATGTATTGTACTTGTAGTTCCTCTAACACGGGAAAATAGGATAAGGGTAAACATGGATGTGGTTACCCTTTTCTTTTATTCAAAATGCTTTGTAGTGCCTATTTGTTTGATTCATTTTATTCAGTATTGCTTGGCAGTGTAACAAATAGATAGGAAGTATTTTACGACAAAAAACAAAAGGGAAGATATATTGCTATATAATCAATTCACTTCAAATTTTTTGTACCCTTGTAAAAAAAACTATGGAAAAATCACTTGTTCAAATAACATATTGCCCTAAATGTGGCTGGATGCTACGTTCGGCTTACATGGCACAAGAAATTTTAACCACTTTTGTACATGAGGTAAAGGGGGTAACATTAATTCCAAGTGAAACATCTGGCGTTTTTACTGTTCATATTGGCGATAAACTAATTTTCGATAGAAAGCAAATGCAACGTTTCCCTGAAATTAAAGAACTAAAACAGCTTATTCGTGATGAAGTCAATCCCACAAAACATCTCGGACATTCTGATATCAAATGATTTTTTAAAAACTGATCAGCTTACATTAGGTGATATATCTGCATCGATGTATTAGAAATCTTGCGTTTTTAGCTATTTAATCCTAAACCATAGCGCTAATGGAGTTTTAAGAAAATATGTATATTCGTTCCATACCAAATAATACCACAGTACTGTTTTCTCTATGTTTCTTATACAAAAAAAAACTGCCTGCTTCATGCTATTTTTATGGATGTATGCAGGCATTTGTTTTGGCCAGTCTTCAACTTTTCCCCTTAAATACCTGGGGGTAGAAAGTGGCCTGTCTAACAATGTAGTAAATTCCTTGTATTTAGATCATTATGGTTTTATTTGGATGGGTACCTATGATGGATTAAACCGTTACGATGGCTATCATTTCAAAGTTTTCAGAAATGGATGGGGAGACGAACATTCATTGGTAAATAACCATATTACGGTATTGAATGGAGATGAAAATAATAGGGTCTGGGTAGGTACACAAAAGGGCATTTCTTACTATGATTATGCCGATTCCAAATTTCATCAATTGATTTATCTGGATAAGGGTAAAAAAAATGAAGTAAGTTATCCTATTAATTCAATTGCAATAAGTCAGGCTTTAGTTTATGTGGCTACAGAAGAAAAAGGCCTCTTTATGTTCAAAAAGAATAGTGGCACAGCAGAACGGATACCATTTGGTAAAAATTTCGATTTTACGGTAAAAGCTTTATACGTAGATGAAAATCAAACCCTCTGGCTTTTTATAAAGGACGTTGGGCTTTGCAGGTACGACTATGATAAAAACACACTTAGCTTAGTAACCACTGCCGTGCGCTCCGTAACCTGCATTACAAAAGGTGCCGACAAAATGCTTTGGGTTGGAACAGAACGCGGACTTTTTCAATTCGATAAAGCCAAAGGTAGCCTGAACAGGTTTAACCATCATTTAAGCAATGAGAATATTATGAGTTTGTTGTTTGATCGGAAACAAAAACTCTGGATTTCTACCGATGGGGGAGGAATTACTATTTACGATACCAAAAATCAAAAAACGAATTACCTGTCTGCAGGAAAAGAAAAAGGCTTACTGAGCAGTAATTCTGTTGCACAGGTGTACGAAGATCACGAATCTAGAAAATGGATTGCAACTTTACGTGGAGGGGTTAATATCATTGATCCGGAAAATGAGCAATTTACCACAATTAAACATGATCCTTTAAACAGAAATTCCTTAATTAATAATTTTGTGCTCTCTTTTAGTGAAGACGAGAACAAAAACATTTGGATCGGGACTGATGGCGGTGGTTTAAGTGTTTGGAACCGAAAGCAAAACACGTTTACCAATTATGCTAAAACTAGCGATCCAAGCTCATTAACCAGTAATTTTGTGACCAGTATTCTTAACGATTCAGATCACAACGTTTGGGTGGCTAGTTTTAGCGGAGGGATTGACCGTTTTAATAAAACAACCGGAAAATTTGTTCATTATAACTGTTACAATACTTTTAAAGGCATTGACGACATTAATATCTGGAAGCTTTATCAAGACAAACAACAAAATATTTGGGTAGGGACAACAAAAGGTGGTGCATTGTACCGTTACAATAAAAGTGCCGATAAATTTGAACTTTTCGACCATAAATTAAAGGATATTCACACCTTATTTCAGGATTCGAAAGGCAGGCTTTGGGCTGGGAACTATACCGAGCTGATTGAAATAGATCCAATTAATAAAAGACATCATTATACAAAAATAAACTTTGCTATTAGGGCCATTCAGGAGGGGTTAAATCATCAAATATGGATCGGCACAGAAGGTGGAGGTTTATTGCTTTTTGATCCCGAAACCAAAAAAATAAAGCGATATATCCAGAGCGATGGATTGCCGGGTAATTCGGTACTCAATATCCTCCAGGATAAACATGGCAATTTATGGTGCAGTACTTACAATGGTCTATCAAAATTTGATGTCATATACCATAACTTTAAAAACTATTATGCTACTGATGGTTTACAAAGCAATCAGTTTAACTATAATGCAGCGTTAAAGCTTAACAACGGTGATTTTTTATTTGGTGGAATTGGCGGCTTCAACCTATTTTCGCCCGATAGCATAAAGAAAAACAGAAGGATACCTAAAATGGTGCTGACAGATTTTAGGATCAATAATATTCCGCTCGACCAGGATTCAGGTTATAACGATATCTCTATCGTTAATTTGGCCCGCATAGAAATCCCATATAGTGCTGCGGTGATTTCTATCGACTATGCGGCCATAGAATTCTCTTTTCAGGATCAGATTTCGTATGCTTATTACCTGGAGGGTTGGGATAGAGACTGGAATTATGTAAACAAATTGAGTACAGCTTATTATTCCAGATTAAGCGAGGGCGAATATAAACTGCACATTAAAAGTACCGATACCGAAGGCGCCTGGAGCAACAACGAAAAGATCGTAGTTATTCGGATTTTACCCCCCTGGTACCGTACCTGGTGGGCCTATACCATTTACCTCATCATAGGATCTTCTCTATTTTATCTTTTTCAAACCTATCGCAATCGCCAGAGAAGATTAAAACACGAAGTGGAGCTTACCAATTTTAAAATGGAGCGTGAAAAGGATCTGAATGAGAAAAAGTTAAATTTCTTTACCAATATTTCGCACGAGTTAAGGACGCCGTTAACCTTAATCGTTAATCCGATTAAAGATATTATCCATAAAAAAGACCCGGGGCAAGAGAAGAACGATTTAAGTGTAGTTTACCGAAATTCAAGGCGTTTATTGAGCCTGGTAGATCAGCTATTGCTATTTAGAAAAACGGAAAGTGAGAATGATACCTTAAAAATTGTGAGGATCAACCTGTTCAAATTTACAAACGAGATTTTCCTATGCTTTAATTATTTGGCCAAGCAGAACCACATCGAATATAAGTTTGAGTGCGAAGAAGAAGATCTGGATATTTATGGAGATAAAGACAAACTCGAAATTGTTTTTTTTAACCTGCTCTCTAACGCACTTAAATTTACCCCGAAGGGCGGTTTTGTGAAATTCAGTGTTAAAACGGTGGGTATGCGTGTGCATATTGAAGTGGGCGATAGTGGTCCGGGCATACCGGCACATGTGGGAGAGAGATTGTTCGATAAGTTTTATAAGGTTATGTCGAACGAATCGCTGAAAATGGGTTTCGGTATCGGTCTTTACCTGGCCAAAAACTTTGTAGAATTGCACAAGGGTAAAATTTCATTCCGCTCCAATCAGGGAAAGGGTACCATATTTTTGATAGATATTCCGGTTGGAGAACCAAACGTACAACACAATGGTGTTTTTCAAAACGAATTAACTTATGTAAACGAGCTAATTGCTCAAGAGCAAGAAGCCGAAAATAACGATACTGACAATGTAGGCAACCTCGAATTGCTTATCTCAGATTTACACTCAATTTTGGTTATTGATGATAACCCCGAAATTATAGATTACATTAAGCAGATTTTTCAGGATAACTTCAAAATTTATAAGGCCGAAAACGGTACCGATGGACTAAAACTTTGTAAAGAATACTTGCCTGATATTGTGATATCTGATGTAAATATGGCAGGCCTTAACGGCATCGAACTCTGTAAGGCGATTAAAGATGACTCTGCCCTAAGCCATATTCCTGTAATTCTGCTCACCGGCGACCCTAGTCCGGAAATAAAACTTAAAGGAATCGAAGTTGGTGCCTACGATTTTATCGGTAAACCTTTCGATAAAGAGCTTTTTACAGCTAAGATTAACAGCATTATTAAAAACAGGACCAATCTTCAGTCTTATTTCTACAATGAAATCACGCTGAAGAGTGATGCCCATAAAGTCTCGCAAGAGGATAAGGGCTTTCTTCAAAAGTGCATTACGATTATTGAAGAAAATTTGATGGAGGACAGCTTTAACGTAAAAACTCTGGCATCTGATCTTGGAATGAGTCATTCTAATCTTTACAAAAGGATCAAAGCTACCTCGGGCCAATCGATAAATGGTTTTATCCGTTTTATCAGGTTAAGAAAGGCCGCTGAATTATTAATCAATACCAATTTAAATATTAACGAAGCTGCCTTTAGAGTTGGCATAAATGATAGTAAATATTTTAGAGAGCAGTTTCAAAAGTTGTTTAAGTTAACGCCATCAGAGTTTATAAAAAAACATAGGAAAAGTTTTCATAAATACTATAATGTTAATGCCACAACATAAAAGTTACGCTATTTTACGTTTTAAAAGCATTTAGCTTAAAACACCCCCTGCAAAGTATGATTTAACCCCCCGTGTAAAGCTTAAAAATTTCGGTACTTCGGCTTTACCAAATGTAAAGAACCGATCAGTGTAACCGTATAATGTATCAACACCTTAATAAAAGTATATTTCTAACCTGTGCATTCATCGTCATCGGTTTGATGAGTGCTGCGCAAGAAACACAGCTGAGTACTATTACCAGCAACGGCTGGGCAAACAATTCGGTAAATACTGTTATTTTTCGTAAAAATGCCTTAATTAGCTTTAATGATAGCCAGTATGCTGCTTATTATGATCACGAACAAAATGTGGTATTGGCCAAACGCAAAATAGGTTCTACCCACTGGGTATTAGTTACAACACCTTATAAAGGCGATGCTACCGATGCGCATAAATCTATTAGTATTATGGTTGATGGTGATGGTTTTCTTCACATTGCCTGGGGGCAGCATAACAATAATTTAAACTATGCAAAATCGGTTTCAGCAGGTTCGTTAACTTTAGGCAATAAAGAAGTTATGCTTTCTGCAAAGGAAAATAAAGTAAGTTATCCCGAGTTTTATAAGCTAGTTAATGGTGACCTTTTGTTTTTTTACCGCGATGGGGGGGCTGGAAACGGAAACCTGATGATTAACCGCTATAGTTTAAAGACCAAAAACTGGACACGTGTACAAGATGGTATGATTGATGGAGAAGGACAACGTAATGCATATTGGCAGGTTGCAATAGATGAGGTTGGAACCATTCATTTATCGTGGGTCTGGCGAGAAAGCCCTGATGTAGCCAGTAACCATGATCTATGTTATGCCAAATCAACCGATGGCGGCATAACCTGGTTAAAATCTGATGGCGAAAAATATACGCTTCCCATTACTGCAGCAAATGCAGAGTATGCTGTAAAAATTCCACAGAAAAGTGAGTTGATTAACCAAACATCGATGTTTGCCGATGCAAAAGGTAAAGTATTTATTGCTGGTTATTGGCGCGGAGCGAATGAAACCGGGCCTCAGTATCACCTTGTCTTTAAAACGGATAGTAGCTGGAAAGTAAATAATCTTAATTTTAGAAAAACAACGTTTAGCTTAAGTGGTACTGGTACCAAGCGGATTCCAATTTCTCGACCACAGATTATCGTTTGGCCAAATGGGAAACATGATGCCGCAGGTTTATTGTTTAGAGATGCCGAACGCGGAAACAAGGCATCTATTGCTTTAAACGATCATCTTGGATCAGAAACCTGGATAATTAAAGACCTTACCAAAACCGGCATGGGCGATTGGGAACCCACGTATGATACTGAACTTTGGAAAACTAAAAGTATATTGAGCCTATTTTTACAAAATGTTACCCAAATGGATGGCGAAGGAAAAGCAGACCAGGCGCCAACACAGGTCCAGGTATTGGATTGGAAACCGAAAAAAATAAAATAACTACCCGAGAAATGAAGCATTCACCAATAAAATATGGTATTCTTTTTTTTCTGATATGTTTATCAGGAAAAATCATCGCACAACCTAAAAAAACTTCTGATCAAAAAGCTGAATCAAAAGAAAATGTAGCTTACTTATTTACTTATTTCACCGGAAATTCGAAAGCGGAAGAAGCCATTCGTTTTGCAGTGAGTATCGATGGTTATCATTACAGCGCATTAAATAACAATAGCGCAATCATTTCTTCAGAAAAAATTAGTAGCACTGGTGGCGTTCGCGATCCACATCTTTTGCGAGGTGAAGATGGCAAAACCTTTTATATGGTGGCTACTGATATGGTTTCAGCCAATGGTTGGAACTCGAACAGGGCAATGGTATTGTTGAAATCAAATGATCTGATCCATTGGACATCAGCAGTTGTTAATATTCAAAAACGTTTTCCGAATAACGAAAATCTGCTACGCGTTTGGGCGCCGCAGACCATTTACGATAAAACTGCCAAAAAATATATGGTTTATTGGTCAATGAAGAATGGTGATGACCCTGACAAAATTTATTATGCTTATGCCAACGCTGATTTTACCGACCTGGAAACCACTCCAAAGCAGCTCTTTTTTAGTCCAACCAATGGCTCTTGTATTGATGGAGATATTATTTACGATAAAGGAAAATACAACCTGTTTTTTAAAACGGAAGGTAATGGCAATGGCATTAAGAAAGCTGTTTCTAATAAACTAACAGAAGGTTATATATTACAAGATAAATACCTGCAGCAAACTAAAGAGGCTGTAGAAGGTGCCGGTGTTTTTAAGCTGAACCATAGTAACGAATATATCTTGATGTATGACGTATATATGAAAGGCCGTTACCAGTTTACCAAAAGTAAAGATTTAGCCAATTTTAGTGTAGTAGATCAAGATGTTACAATGGATTTTCATCCTAGGCACGGAACTATTTTACCGATTAATCAACAAGAGTTAAGCCGGTTGCTTAAACAATGGTATACAGTCGAGTCTGTTCTACACACCGCAAAAAATAAGGCAATCAACCAAAATAACGTTGTTCTGGATAGTGTGAACCATAAACTTTATCTCCCTGTAAATTATGGCACAGATCTAAAGGCTTTTGATCCGCAGTTTAATACCTTTAACCAAATCAGCATTATGCCAAAAGGAAAACTGGATTTTTCTAAAGGCCCTGTAAAAATCATGGTGGGCATTCCCGGTCAGCAACTTAAAACCTATGAGGTGAGGGTTGCCGTGGCAAATAACCCTGTGCTAAAAGGCTATTATGCCGATCCTGAGATTTTATATTCCAATAAAACTTCGAAATATTATCTCTATCCAACCAGTGATGGTTTTAACAATTGGAGCGGTACTTTTTTTAAAAGTTTTTCCTCAACGGATCTGGTTAACTGGAAAGATGAAGGCAAAATATTAGATCTGGAAAAAGACGTTTCATGGGCAAAAAAGAATGCCTGGGCACCTACCATTGTTGAAAAAAAAATAAATGGAGTGTATAAGTATTTCTATTACTTTTCGGCTGCACAGAAAATTGGCGTTGCGGTTGCTGATGATCCGGCGGGACCGTTTAAGGATAGTGGTAAGGCTTTAATTGTGAGCAGGCCAAAGGGGGTAAAAGGCGGTCAGGAGATTGATCCGGATGTATTTAATGATCCTAAAACCAACAAAAGTTATTTGTACTGGGGAAATGGTTACATGGCTGTTGCACCATTAAATGATGATATGATTTCGATTGATACCAGTGCAATTAAAATTATAACGCCAGATGATAGTTTCAGAGAGGGCACAGAAGTGTTTTATCGAAATGGGAAATATTACTTTTTATGGTCTGAAGATGATACCCGAAGCGAAAACTACAGGGTGAGATATGGTTTTGCTGACTCGCCTACCGGAAAAATGACGATTCCGGAAAATAATCTGATTTTGGCAAAAGATGTTGCTCAGGCGATTTATGGTACCGGGCATAACAGTGTGATCAAAGTGAATGACAAAGACGAATGGTACATAGTTTACCACCGTTTTACCCGGCCAAAAGGAATTTCAATGGGAGATGCTGCCGGTTTTAACCGCGAGGTTTGTATCGATAAAATGGAATTTAATGCTGATGGAAGCATTAAACCCGTAAAACCAACCGTAAACGGCATTAAACCAATACGCTAAATGAATTCGAAATTATATAAAATACTTTTCTTACTTTTTTCCTTTATCGGTGGGGTGGTAAATGCCCAAAGCCAGCAGTCGAAAGAAGAAGTACTGGAAATGATTAACCGTGCGAATACGTATTGGCAAAATAACAATAAGCCTGAGGTGCATGCCTTTTGGGATCACGCAGCTTACCATACCGGGAACGTGGAAGCCTATGAAATTACTAAAAACGAAGCATACCGGAAATATTCAGAAGATTGGGCAGAACATAACAAATGGATGGGCGCAAAATCGACCAATAAATCCAATTGGAAATATAAGTATGGCGAAACAGATGAATATGTACTGTTTGGCGATTGGCAAATCTGCTTTCAAACTTATATCGATCTATACCACTTAAAACCTGAGGAATATAAAATTGCAAGGGCTAAAGAGGTAATGCAATACGAAATGAGCATGCCCAATAACGATTATTGGTGGTGGGCAGATGGCTTGTACATGGTAATGCCAGTGATGACCAAACTTTATAAAGTAACTGGCGATCAAAAATATCTGGATAAACTTTACGAATATTTTATGTATGCAAACGGCATCATGTATGATAAAAAGGAAAAGCTTTATTACCGCGACGCCAAATATGTTTATCCAAAACATAAGAGTGCCAGTGGAAAGAAAGATTTTTGGGCAAGGGGAGATGGTTGGGTTTTTGCAGGTTTGGCGAAAGTACTAAGAGATCTGCCCCTTACAGATCCACACCGGAACGAATACCTAACCAAGTACCGCAATATGGCCAAAGCAATTGTTAAAAGCCAGCAAGCAGAAGGCTATTGGACCAGAAGTATCCTCGATCCGCAACATGCGCCAGGACCTGAAACCAGTGGGACAGCATTTTTTACTTATGGTTTGTTGTGGGGGATTAACAATGGTTATTTAAAAGAAAAAAACTATTTGCCAACAGCACAAAGAGCATGGACATATTTAACCAAAACCGCATTACAACCTGATGGTAAACTGGGATATGTACAGCCAATTGGAGAAAAAGCCATTCCAGGTCAGGTGATTGACGTAAACGCCACTGCGAATTTTGGTGTAGGTGCATTTTTATTGGCAGGAAGCGAAATGTACCGCTATTTATCAAACAAACATTAAAATTTTATAGTGAAAATGAGACTTAAAAATATTTTGGTTGCTGTTTTATTAATCATTTGGGCTGGGGCTGTTTTTGCACAAAAGAAAAACAAAAATACTAAAGTCACAGCTGTCTCTGATAGACAGTTTTGGCTGCAGCAAATGGATAAGATGGTGAAACCTGTTTTATACAATCTGGCTAACGACAGTTTGAGGATCGCGATGCCTAAAATAACTTCTATCCATATAGATAATAAAGAACACCGCATTAAAGTGCAATATGTTGAAGTTTTAGGTAGGGTTTTGAGTGGTATCGCGCCATGGTTGCAGTTAGAGGGAGGCTCGGCCGAAGAGGTAGCTTTAAGGAAAAAATACCGTGAGTGGGCTATTCAGGGGTTAAAAAATGCATTAGATTCTAATGCCAAAGATTTTATGAACTTCGATATCGGTGGGCAACAATTGGTAGATGCTTCTTATGTGGCCCTGGCTTTGGTCCGTGCACCATGGTTATGGGAAAACCTTGATAAGAAAAACCAGGAATTGATGATGCAATCTATTGTAACGACCAGAAGATTCAAGCCCGTTTTTTCCAACTGGTTATTGTTTTCAGCAATGAATGAAGCTTTTTTAGCCAAATTTGGTTACAGTTGGGACCCTATGCGTGTTGATTACGCCCTGCAACAAATGGAACAATGGTACACAGGTGATGGAATGTACACCGATGGAACATCATTCGCTTTCGATTATTACAATAGTTATGTAATCCATCCTTATCTGGCTACTTTGGCCAATATCATTGGTGCTAAAACGAGCAGTTATAAGGAAATGTTCGAGAAAGTTAAAAAGCGTAATGAACGATATGCCATTATTCAGGAAAGATTAATCAACGCCGATGGCACTTATCCAGCGACTGGTCGCTCTATTATTTATCGTGGAGCTGCGTTTCATCATCTGGCTGATATGGCCTGGAGGAAAGCATTGCCTAAGCAGTTAAGTCCGGCACAGGTACGTTGCGCCTTAACAGCGGTAATCAGAAAAACTTTAGAGAGCCCTTCAACCTATAAAAATGGCTGGTTAACAATCGGTTTATATGGCGATCAGCCCAATCTTGGCGATTTCTATAACAACCAGGGCAGCCCATACATCGCTTCAAATATTTTCTTGCCTTTAGGTTTGCCAGCATCAGATCCTTTTTGGGCTAGCCCCGCAGAAAAATGGAGTGCACAAAAAATCTGGAGCGGCGAGAATTTTGAGAATGACCATAGTACCAGTTTAAAATAAATAACAGGTTGATATACAGTTGAAAGATGTACGTAATTATTTCTATATAATGTTAAAATTAGTTAATTAAAATAATGAATAAGAGAATCAGTTTTGTTTTAGGATTTATTGCCCTTAGTTTGGGCTTAGGCAGTTATGTTTCTGCACAGCAAACCTATACTTCTTTTACCCCAGGTAAAATTTGGAAAGATAATAAAGGCGTACATATCAATGCACATGGTGGTGGTATTGTGGAATATAAAGGCATTTATTATTGGTTTGGCGAACATAAAATTGAGGGAGAAATAGGGAATACGGCACAAGTAGGTGTGCATTGCTATTCATCAAAAGATTTATACAACTGGAAAGATGAAGGTATCGCCTTGCCAGTTTCAAACGATTTAACGAGTGATATTGCCAAAGGCTGTATTCTCGAAAGGCCAAAAGTGGTGTACAATAAGAAAACTAAAAAGTTTGTAATGTGGTTTCACCTCGAACTTCTGGGCAAAGGTTATGCAGCAGCCAGATCAGGTGTAGCCGTTGCCGATCGCCCGACCGGTCCATATACTTTTATCAAAAGTTATCGTCCAAATCCTGGTAAAATGCCTTTTTACGCTGAAGGCACAGCAGAAAAAGATAAGGTAAACTGCCAGCAACCAGCCAATGAAAGTGATGGCTTTTTCTGCAGGGATTTACCTGGTGGACAAATGGCCAGGGATATGACCGTTTTCGTAGACGATGATGGTAAAGCCTATCATGTATTTTCTTCTGAAGAGAATTTAACATTGCAGCTGGCAGAGCTGACACCAGATTATTTAGGACATACTGGAAAATTTATCAGAATTTATGTAGGCTACCAAACCGAAGCTCCAGCTGTATTCAAAAAAAATGGAACTTATTATATGGTTGGTTCAGGCTGTACAGGGTGGGCACCAAATGCCGCAAGATGGTTCAAAGCAAGCAATATCTGGGGTCCGTGGACTTACATGGGAAATCCTTGTCAGGGCGAAGGAGCAAAGATCACCTTTGGCGGGCAGAGTACACACATACTGCCGGTACCAGGCAAAAGGGGAGAATTTATTTTTATGGCAGATAAATGGGCCCCAAAAAATGCAATCGATGGCCGTTATTTATGGTTGCCGATCAAATTTGTGGACGATAAAATTTCAATAAACTGGGCAGATGAATGGGATCTGAGCGTTTTTAAAAAATAAAGAAAAAACAAAATTTTTATATAAACCTTGATGATTGGATTGCGTAAAACCATGCAAAAGGGACTGTTTTGCCCAAAATTCGGGTCATCTTAAAAACAACTTTTAAAAAAAATGAAAGCAAAATTACTATGGTTAGTGGCGATATGTTTCTCCTTATCGGCTTTTGGCCAGCAAGCCAAACACACGTTTAAGCTGGGAGAAACCGACTTTTTATTAGATGGAAAACCTTTTCAGATTATCTCAGGTGAGATGCATTATCCTCGTGTACCAAAAGAAGCCTGGAGGGCCCGTATGAAAATGGCTAAAGCAATGGGCTTAAATACCATTGGTACCTATGTATTCTGGAATTTGCACGAACCTCAAAAAGGAAAGTTCGATTTTTCAGGTAATAACAACATTGCCGAATTTGTAAAAATTGCCCAACAAGAAGGATTATGGGTTATTTTAAGACCGAGCCCTTACGTTTGTGCGGAGTGGGAGTTTGGTGGCTATCCTTACTGGTTGCAAACCGAAAAAGGTCTTGTGGTACGAGGTACCGAACAACAATATTTAGATGAGTATAGGAAGTATATTATCGAAGTAGGCAAACAGTTAGCGCCATTGCAGATTAACCACGGTGGTAACATCATCATGGTGCAGGTAGAAAACGAATACGGTTCTTATGGTGCCGATAAAAATTATTTAGATATCAACCGGAAAATGTTTATAGAAGCAGGTTTTGATGGTTTACTTTATACCTGCGATCCTGCAGCAGATGTAAAGGATGGACATTTGGATGGATTACTACCAGCACTAAACGGGATCGATAATCCAGCAAAAATCAGGCAATTGGTAAATGAAAATCATGGTGGTAAAGGACCATATTTTATTGCAGAATGGTACCCTGCATGGTTCGATTGGTGGGGAACCCCTCATCACACCGTTCCAGCCGAACAATATACCCAAAAGTTAGATTCTGTTTTAGCTGCAGGTATTTCGATTAACATGTATATGTTCCATGGTGGCACTACCCGTGATTTTATGAATGGCGCCAATTATAAAGATACTTCGCCTTACGAGCCACAAACCAGTAGCTATGATTATGATGCTCCTTTAAACGAAGCAGGAAATGTGACTGAAAAATTCAAAGCATTTAGAAGTGTGATCGAAAAATACCTTCCTGCAGGACAAAGTTTATCCTCAATTCCAGCTGCAAAGCCCAGTATGGCCATTGCTCCTTTTAAATTGGGAACTAAAGTAGCATTATTTAATGCATTGCCTAAAGCAGTGAAAAATAGTACACCTTTAACTTTCGAGGATCTTAGTCAGGATTATGGTTATGTATTATACCGCACCACCATCAAGGGAGGTAAAAAAGGCGAACTGCAGCTTAAACAATTGCGCGATTATGCCCTCATTTTTATTAATCAAAAAAGGGTAGGCATTTTAGACCGTAGGTTAAACCAAAATACATTGGCATTAGATCTTCCGGCAGGAGAGGTACAGCTTGATATTTTTGTGGAGAATATGGGCAGAATAAATTTTGGAAAGTATTTGTTGGAAAACAAGAAAGGAATTACCGAGCAGGTTACTTTTGATGGTGCCGTGATTAAAAACTGGTCGATGTATGGTTTCCCTTTTGGCAACGATCGCATTACCACCACCAGTCCATCAAAAGCAAGTGGAAACGGGCCAACATTGCAGAAAGGTTCCTTTCAGATTTCAACCATTGCCGATACTTATTTAGATATGACCGACTGGGGAAAAGGAGTAGTGTGGGTTAACGGACACAACTTAGGAAAGTACTGGGCAATTGGTCCACAGCAAACACTTTATATCCCTCAAGAGTGGTTAAAAAAAGGCAAAAATGAGATCTCTGTTTTAGAACTGCTTAAACCAGATCAAAATACGTTAAAAGCAATTGATCAGCCGATCCTGAACACGCTTAAAAAATTAAACTTAGATTAAACAGTCAGAAAATTTCCTTTCCGTAGTGTTCTGAAGGGCACTACGGATTGCAGTATAGAAGCGTCTCCGACTTGTCAAAACATATAATTGATAAAACTCATTTGTTCAGCAATCGTAAGGACACACTCAGCTTAATTTTAAAACAATAATGGCAACAAGGCCATACCTATCTGAATATCGTCACCCTGAATTCGTTTCAGGGTCTTTCATGCGATATAGATATCTGGGTATTATTAATTACCTTCTTAGTCCTCCACTAAATCTAAGTATATTGAATTAAATTAAAGATAAACTACATATGCAATATAAAATCCACATTGGTTTTGTTTTAATGTTAGCTATTTTTATTTCATCCTGTGCATTAAAAAAAGCACAACAAAAATCCGATAACTACCTATCAGAAGGTTATAAACTAGTTTGGAGCGATGAATTTAATAAAGATGGAGCACCCGATCCTGCAAACTGGACTTACGAGAATGGTTTTGTCCGTAACAAAGAGCTGCAATGGTATCAGCCTGAAAATGCATTTTGTAAGGATGGTAAATTAATAATTGAAGCCCAAAAAGAAATAAAACCCAATCCTTTGTATGTAGAAGGAAGTAATGACTGGCGCAAAAATCCAAAAAATATCACATATACCTCAGCCTGTATCATTACGAAAGGTTTGCAAAGCTGGCAATATGGCCGTTTCGAAATGAGAGGAAAAATTGACATTTCGGATGGTCTTTGGCCAGCATTCTGGACATTAGGCGTAAAAGGTCGCTGGCCTGCTAATGGAGAAATCGATATTATGGAATACTACCAGGGAAAGTTACTGGCTAATATTGCAAGCTTGGGTACAAATAAAAAACCAAAATGGTTTAGCCATACAAAAAGCATAACAGAGCTGGGTGGGAAAAAATGGGCAGCAGCATTTCACATTTGGCGCATGGATTGGGATCGGGATGCCATTAGTTTATTTGTTGATGGCATGCTTTTGAACAAAACACTGTTAAGCAGTCTTAAAAATGATGAGGGCTCAGGTTTTCATCCCTTTAAGCAACAACATTATATTTTGTTCGATCTGGCTATGGGTGGTATGAATGGTGGAGCGCTAAATGATACTAAATTTCCCAATAGGATGGAAGTAGACTATGTTAGAGTGTATCAGAAATAAGAGACCTCGCAGATTTTAAAAACTGCGAGGTCTAAATAAGATTTAATTCTGAACTTTTATTTCAGTTCTTCTGTTCAATATTCTACCTTCTTCGCTGTTATTGCTGCTAATAGGCTCTTTTTCACCATGACCAACGACAGTAAAGTTATTGCCATTTAAACCGGCATTTATAAAATACGATTTTACGGCATTTGCACGGTCTATAGAAAGTTGCATGTTATGCTCCGGTGTGCCTTCAGCAGATGAATGTCCATTAAGAATAAATTTTGTATTCGGCGATTTTTTCATTTCTGCCACTGCTTTATCCAGAATAGAAAATGATGATGTTTTAAGTACAAATGAATTAAACTCAAATTGAATGTTATCTAAATTGAAATTGGGTTTTTCAACCGGAGCTGGAGCTTCTTCTTTCTCTGGTAATGGCGCTGGTTTTTTCTCCTCTACTGGTGGTGCGGGCTTTTCAACAGGTGTTGGAGCAGGTTTTGCAGCCAGTTTTTTTGTTTTACAAGAATACATGGTTAGCGTAAACAAAGCTAGGAGCGTAGTAAATAAAAGGTTTTTGGTAATGTTCATGTTTTAAGATTAATTTATTTTATTGTGCGTTTGTTGCCCAAACATACTAATAAATGATTACAGCTATAACGGTGTTTTTTTCAAGAACTTACATTTCATGCATTAATCCTTTTAATTTACTTCGATTTTACGCAAACATATTCACATCAATTTTCCTTTATGTATAATAACATTTTACTATGGATCGTTTTGAAAACAAAATCGCTTTAATTACCGGGAGCAGTCAGGGGATTGGCGCTGCATGTGCCTTAAGGTTGGCCAAAGATGGCTGTAATATTATTTTAAATGGTCATAAATTTGATGAGCGGGGCGAAAAACTTATCACAGAGATACATAATATGGGTAGAAAGGCAGTTTTTTTGGAGGCCGATTTAAGCAAAGCTGATGCAGCCACTAAATTGATAACCGATGCCATAGCGGTATTTGGCCATTTAGATATTTTGGTAAATAATGCGGGCGTAGAAAAAAAAGCCAACTTTTGGGAAGTTACGGAAGAAGATTACGATCTGATCATGAATACAAATTTAAAAGGTGTTTTTTTTAGCATCCAGTCATTTGTAAATTATTGTAGAAAAATCAAAGTGGCTGGAACTATAATCAACATGAGTTCTGTACATGAAGAAATCGCATTTCCTAATTTTGCTGCCTACTGTGCAAGTAAAGGTGGGTTAATGATGTTAACCAGAAATCTTGCTTCAGAATTGGCCCAGTTTAATATCAGAATTAATAACGTAGCTCCCGGAGCTGTTTCAACACCGATCAATCAGGATTTATTAAATAATAAAGAACAGCTGGAAAAGGTAATTCAAAATATCCCATTAAAACGAATGGGTAAAGTAGAAGATGTGGCAGCGGTAGTGGCATTCCTTGCTTCTGATGATGCCGCTTATGTAACCGGATCAACTTATTATGTAGATGGAGGATTAACCTATCATTATGAAGAACAATAGGCTAATCGTATTATATATTAATTTACGCTTTTAAATTTGGCATTAAGTTTAAGAAAGCCTGCGAATTGGCATTGTATTTTTTCTTATCTAATTTAAAATAGAACGCACCTTTTTTAGAACCTGTTCTGTCTTTTTCGGCCAGCTTAATTAATAATCCTGTAGAGGTAATTTTGCGGCTAAAATTTCTGGTATCAATTTTAGTATCGTTTACCTCCTCAAAAAGAATATGCAGCTGTGGAATGGTAAATTTTTTAGGCAGCATTTCGAATAATATTGGATGAAGTGCAGCTTTATACCTTAATTTTTTTCGGGCATCAGCAACCATTTGGTTATGATCGAAAATAAGTTTTGGCCGATCGTTAATCAAAAACCACTCGGCCTCATAATCGTCGTTTAACTGGGCCTCATATTTATGGATATCAATAAGAGCAAAATATCCGACAGAAAGCGTTCTTTCAATGGGATCGCGGCCAGGCTCTCCATAAATCTGCATCTGTTCCAGGTAAACGCCTTCTAAACCTGTCATTTTTTTGAGTACCCTATTTGCTGCATCATCAGGGCTTTCATCAGCGCCTACAAAACCTCCCATTAAACTCCATTTGTTTATCTCGGGTTCTAAACCCCGCTTAACCAATAGAATTTTAAGGTGTTCACCGTCAAATCCAAACACGATGCAATCGACAGCAACGAGATAATGTGGCTGCCTGGAATATTCAATCATTTTTTATCAAGGTTTAATGGGCTTAATATGTTCAAATTTTCACAAAAATAAAAATTATTATTAATTGTCGTTTTGACAATTAATAATAATTTTATAATTTGGCCGACTAGATAGGAGAGCTACGCGGCCTTCTTTTTTCTAACCAGTTGAAAATATAAAATGAACCAGACATTCGAACTTGACAGTAATCCACATACCCGGCTCAACATATTAACCGGCGAGTGGGTGTTAGTATCACCACACCGCACCAAGAGGCCATGGCAGGGTAAGGTTGAAGACATCACACCAGATAACCGGCCCGAATATGATCCTAAATGTTATTTATGCCCTGGAAATGGCAGAGCAGATGGCGACAATAATCCAGCATATACGGAGAGCTTTGTTTTTAATAATGATTTCGCCGCTTTATTGCAAGATACACCCGCCGGCGAAATGAATGAAGATGATTTGTTGATCGCCAATAACCAGCGTGGACTTTGTAGAGTAATCAGCTTTAGTCCAAAACATAATCTTACACTTCCCGAAATGAGTGTAGAGGGCATAACCGCAGTAGTTAACGTTTGGCAGAACGAATTTAACAGCCTGGCCAAGAACGATTGGATCAAATACATTCAGATTTTTGAAAATAAAGGCGAAATAATGGGCTGTAGTAACCCACATCCACATGGACAGATCTGGTCGCAGGGCGACATTCCATTAGAAATTGCCAAAGAAACCGAGCGCCAGAAAACCTATTATGCTATCCATAGAAGAAGTTTACTTGCCGATTATTTAAAGCTCGAACAAAAGAAAAACGAGCGCATTATATTTGAAAATGATCATTTCGTGGTACTGGTGCCTTTTTGGGCAGTTTGGCCATACGAAACCATGATCATCAGCAAACGACATGTAAATAGTATTAAACTTTTTAATGCTGCTGAAAAGAAATCGTTGGCTGAAGCCATTAAAATCCTCACCACAAAATACGATAACCTGTTCGAAACGTCTTTTCCTTACTCGGCAGGTATGCACCAGGCTCCTGTAAATAATGGTTATTACCCTGAATGGCATTGGCATATGCATTTTTATCCACCATTGTTACGCTCGGCATCGGTTAAAAAGTTTATGGTAGGTTACGAGATGCTTGCCAACCCTCAGCGAGATATTACCCCTGAGTTTGCGGCAAATCGCCTGAAAGAGATGTCTACTATACACTATAAAACCAGCAATGCTGAAGATTAAAAATTAAATAATGAATGCACAACATTTAAAAAGTACGTTTAAAAGACTTTTCAATGCCGAACCCATTTTGGTTCGTTCGCCGGGAAGGATTAATATTATTGGCGAACATACCGATTACAATGGCGGTTTTGTAATGCCTGCTGCTATAGATAAAGCCATTTATGTAGCCATATCAAAAAGAGAAGATGATGAAATTCATCTATTTTCAGAGAGTTATCAGCAGTTTGACATTTCATCGATAAAAAACTTAAGTAAATCAGAAAATAGCTGGGCAAACTACATTTTAGGAGTGGCCGATCAGTTAAAAGAAAGAGGTTACAAGTTAGGTGGTTTTAATTTTTATATCGATGGCGATGTGCCTTTGGGCGCTGGTCTATCGTCATCTGCTGCTGTAGAATGTGCTACCGGTTTTGCACTCGATCAGCTTTTTTCGCTTGAAGTTCCTAAGATAGATATTGCTTTAATCGCTCAAAAGGCCGAACAAACATTTGCTGGTGTTAACTGCGGTATTATGGATCAGTTTGCATCTGTATTTGGCAAAAAAGATCAGGCAATCATGCTTGATTGCCGATCGATGAAACACGTTTATATCCCGTTAAAATTAGATGGTTACAAGCTTTTGCTTTTAAATACGAATGTAAAACATGCCCTTGCTGATTCGGCCTACAATAAAAGAAGAGCCCAATGTGAGCAAGGCGTAGCCTGGGTAAAAGAACATTACCCCAATGTAAATACATTACGCGATGTAGATCTTAGCATGTTAGAAGCACATGTTAAGCCAAAAGATGAAGAAGTATTCACAAAATGCAGTTTTGTAGTGAAAGAAATCGGGCGTTTACTAACAGCGGCAGAACAACTTGAAAACGGTAATCTGCGGGGTTTAGGAAACCTGATGTTCGAAACGCACGAAGGTTTAAGCAAAGATTATGAAGTAAGTTGTAAGGAATTGGATTTTTTGGTTGAAGCTGTTAAACCACTAGATTACGTACTAGGTGCCAGGATGATGGGCGGTGGTTTTGGTGGTTGTACCATCAATATCGTTAAAGAAGAAAAAATTGCGGGTTTAATCGAAGAGCTCTCTTCTAAATATTTATTGCAATTTGGGCTCAAGCTTGATTCCTATACCGTTCAAACCGAAAATGGAACCAGTTTATTCAATTAAAATTTAAACAACACAGGGGGTACTAACCAACATAATTAATGAAAAACAACTTATTAGACACGAAGGATTATATTGTATTTGCAATTTACTTCGTTATTGTAGCCGCTTACGGGCTCTACATTTATAACAAGAAAAAATCAGAATCTACGGGTTCTAAAGATTATTTTCTTGCGGAAGGTTCTTTAACCTGGTGGGCAATCGGCGCATCTTTAATTGCATCAAACATTTCTGCCGAGCAGTTTATCGGTATGAGTGGTTCAGGCTTTAAAATGGGATTGGCCATTGCAACCTACGAATGGATGGGCGCACTTACATTGGTAGTGGTAGCTGTATTTTTCATTCCGGTTTATTTGAAAAACAAAATTGCTACAATGCCACAGTTTTTGCACCAGCGCTATAATGGTACTGTGGCTATGATTATGGCTGTTTTCTGGTTATTGTTATATGTTGTGGTTAACTTAACTTCTATTCTTTATTTAGGCGCTTTAGCCGTTAGTAGCATTTCTGGTTTCGATCTGCAGTTCTGTATGTATGCCATTGCAATTTTTGCCATTATCATTACCCTAGGCGGGATGAAAGTAATCGGTTATACGGATGTAATCCAGGTTTTCTTCTTGATTTTAGGCGGTTTGGCTACAACTTACCTGGCTTTAAACCTGGTTTCTACACATTATGGTACAAGCGGTATTTTTGAAGGCTATAGTCTAATGACTTCTAAGGCATCGGAACATTTCCACATGATCTTAAAACCTGATAACGAAAATTACATCGATTTACCAGGTTTAAGTGTATTAATCGGCGGTATGTGGATCGTAAATTTAAACTATTGGGGCTGTAACCAGTATATCACACAACGTGCCCTGGGGGCCAATTTAGAAACTGCGAGAGGTGGTATTCTTTTCGCCGCTTTTTTAAAGCTGTTAATGCCAATTATAGTGGTATTGCCTGGTATTGCCGCTTATGTATTGTATAAAGATGGCGCCTTCCAAACAGAGATGCTCCAGGATGGATCGGTAAATCCAGATCGTGCTTACCCTGTATTGTTAAATTTGCTTCCTGCCGGATTAAAAGGCCTTTCATTCGCGGCATTAACCGCTGCGGTTGTGGCATCTTTAGCGGGTAAAGCAAACAGTATTGCTACTATTTTTACTTTAGATATTTATAAAAAGGTATTAAATGTTGAGGCATCAGAAAAAAATCTGGTAATGACTGGTAAAATTTCTATTGGTGTAGCCATGTTACTAGGTGTAATAATTGCACCATTTTTGGGTATCGATAAAAAAGGTGGTTTTCAGTACATTCAAGAGTATACCGGTTTTGTATCTCCAGGTATTTTCGCCATGTTTATATTAGGTTTCTTCTGGAAAAGAGCTACCTCGGGCGCAGCACTATTTGCTACTATTGGAGGTTTCGGTTTATCTATTTTACTTAAATTCTTACCTAAACTAACCGATCTTTCCTGGTTATCAGGAATGGGTTTCTCTGTTAAAAATGCTGAAGGGGTGTACGAAATTCCATTTTTAGATCGGATGGGCTTTGTATTTGTATTCTGTATCCTTGGTATGGTGATCATCAGTTTAGCGAGCGACAAAGTTAAAGCAGAAGCCAAAGGATTGGCTATCGATGCTAAAATGTTTAAAACTACTACCAGTTTCGCAGTAGGCGCTTTAATTATTATCGGCTTATTGGTTGCACTTTATAGTGTGTACTGGTAAACTACAATCTATATGGTATAAGAGGGATAAAGTCAGTTGATTTTATCCCTTTTTTGTCTTGAATACCCTTTTGAAGATCCTGAAACAGTTCAGGAAGGCAACACAATATTGTGAATCGTTATGCTGAATTTATTTCAACATCTTTTTTTAAATTAATTAGAATTGATTGTTGTTTAGAATTTAAGATTATAATCTGATACTATTTCCTTTCAGAAGCCAATTTCTTAACCAACCAGGGTAAAGTAAGGCCCTGTCCAATAAGGGTGAAAAGTACTACCACTACCGAAATAAATATAACTGCATTTCGTTGTGGAAACGCACTTCCATCCGATAAAGTAGCTGGTAGCCCAATTGCAATAGCCAGCGAAACAATGCCTCTCATACCCGACCAGCTGATAATTAAGCTGTTCTTAAAATCCAGCAATGCACCCTCTGTAATGCGGTGTTTCCCTTTTTGAAAAGCTTTTTGAAGATTAAATTTTTGTAAGAAAACACGCGCCATTCGCAGTAACAAAGCTATAACGGTAATTACCAGCGAGTAACCTACGTAAGGTAGAATATCAGCGCTGCTAATATTTTTATATACATAAGGGAACTGTAAGCCAATTAATATAAAAATTAGCCCATTCAATAAGAAGATAATAATGTCCCAGATGTTTTTCGATTGATTTTTAAGCTGCTCCGGAAATACTTTGTTGCTAAATCTCGATATGCCCAACCCTAAAATAACCACTGCAATAACACCCGAAACATGTACTTGTTCAGCAATTAAATAGGTAACAAACGGCATTAATAACATAAAGCTAATGGTTGCCAGTCGATTATTATGAATCCGCTTAAGAATAAATGCTAAAATTGTAGACATCACCATGCCGATTAGGAATCCACCTGCCATTAAAACGACAAATTCAAGTGATGCTTTCCAAAATACAAAGGCTGTTCCGGTTACTGCGGCTACCGCAAAACGATAAGCTACCAATGCTGAAGCATCGTTAACCAAACTCTCACCCTCTAAAATGGTATTGGTTTTATGAGATAAACCAAGTCCCTTTGTAATACTCATCGCAGCAACCGCATCAGTAGCAGAAAGAATTGCGCCTAATACAAAAGATACTGGCCAGCTCATCCCCGGAATCATATAATGAGCAACTACAGCGATGCCGATTGCGGTAATAAAAACCAGCAAAATGGCAAGGGTAGAAATGGTGTTGATATTGGTTTTAAATTCCTTAAATGAGATATTAAAGGCGGCATCATAAAGCAATGGCGGTAAGAATATCAAAAATATAATGTCAGGATTAATATCAATTGGTGGCAATGATGGTACAAAACCTACTGCAATTCCAGCTATAATCAGTAAAATAGGATAGGGGATTTTAATTCGGTCTGCGATAGCAGAAAGACCAATCATTACAGCTAAAATAAATATTACAATGGCATAATTTTCCATATCTGTAAATGCGTTTTTTAATCGATGGCGAAACACATGACGCAAAATATATGTTTACCATCAGATTACGAAGTTTATGGTAAAATAATCCAGATGGTGAGTTTTTTAGGGCCAATGAATTACGAGTATCGTCATCAGATGCGAAGCCGATCCATCATTGGGCAAAGCAATCTTTACTGTAAGATATTACTGGAAAAGAAAGATTGCTTGGTGGGTTATATATTGCAGTAACGACTTCATTCTGGTGCCTTCCAGTAAAAGCTAGCTTAATCTAGCGTTGTAGCCTAGGTCTTTTACTTTTAAAAGTTGGGTTAGCGCTGGGTTTTGGCTTTGCTGCTTTAGCGCCACCTTCCTCTTCAGATATTTTAACTGTAATTACATTACCTTTAAATGTTTCACCATTTAAGGTTGATACGATGTTTTTGGCATCGGGAAGACTATAAATTTCTAGAAAAGCGTAGCCTTTACATTTGCCCGTTGCCCTGTCGCGAACAATTTTAATTGTCTCTACCCTGCCATGAAGGCTCACCAATATTGCCAAATCCATCTCTTGGATATTGTCAGGAAGGCCGCCTATGAAAATCTTAACCATTAATTCTTTTATTTGAGCGAACATTTAGGGCTAAAAATATTAAATTCAGCACTGTTCTTTAAGACTGCAAAATAAGTAAAATGATGTTCTTACCCAAACTAATTTTTATGAATTTTGTCCGATTAGCTATAAATTTTGTACGGAGCAGGCCCATATATTGATGTTGATGATTAGAAAACGTACATTCGTTTTCTAATCATCAAAAAATAGGTTAAAATATGAGCACCAACCGGCTAAGATCCATACTTCTCATTGCGTTATTTCTTTTCATAGCTCCATTTACACAAGCTAAAATTTTATTGCCTTCAGTTTTTGGTAATAACATGGTTTTACAGCAGAAAACCAATGCAGCAATCTGGGGCAAAGCAAATGCAGGTAAAGCAGTTAAAGTAACGGTTTCCTGGAATAAAATTAATTATGGAGCTATTGCCGATGCCAATGGTAATTGGAAAATTAAAGTGGCAACACCAAGTTACGGAGGGCCTTATACCATTACCATATCGGATGGAGAGTTGCTGGTGCTCAATAATGTATTAATCGGAGATGTATGGATCTGTTCTGGGCAGTCGAATATGGAAATGCCACTGACAGGTTGGGGAAAAATTCTCAATAGTGAACAAGAAATTGCAGCAGCCAATTATCCCAATATTCGTTTATTGCAGACAGAACATATTACCAGTAATTTTCCACTTAACGATGCCAAAGTGGCCTATGGTGGTTGGCAGAAGTGTAGCCCTCAATATATTGCTGGATTTTCTGCTACCGCATACTTTTTCGCCCGAGAAGTGTATGAAAAAACTAAAATCCCTATTGGCCTGATTCATACTTCTTGGGGAGGAACGATTGCTGAAGCTTGGACAAGCGCTGAGTCGTTAAAAAAGATGGCAGATTTTTCTGCTGCAGTTGAGAAGATCCAGAAAATGGTTAAAAATCCATCGTCAATTTCTTACGAGCAAAAATTACTTAATTGGGTTAAAATTACTACAGATAAAGATTCAGGTAATCAAGATGGCCAGATGAAATGGTCATTACCAGAAAGTAGTAATTGGAAAAATATGATTTTGCCAACCCTATGGGAGAACGCAGCACTTAAAGACTTCGATGGTGTGGTTTGGTTTACCAAAAAGGTCACCATTCCAGAAAACTGGAAAACAAAAGGAACACAACTTAACTTGGGTACTATTGATGATAACGATATTACTTTTATTAATAGTGTAAAAGTTGGCGAGACAGCAGGCTATAATGTTGGACGGACATATACAGTACCTGCTGATTTGCTTAAAGTTGGCGAAAATACGATCACGGTAAGAGTCTTTGACAGTGGGGGAGGTGGCGGATTATACGGAAATGCCAACGATTTAAATTTGACAAATGGAACAGAGAAAATTTCGTTGGCTGGAGGATGGAAATACAAAATAGGTTTAAACTTTAAAAATATTGAGCCAAAGCCAAACGAAGAAAATGGCCCTAACCGACCAACAGTTTTGTACAATGCCATGATTCATCCTTACCTGCAATTTTCTATTAAAGGAGCTATTTGGTATCAGGGGGAATCTAATGCCGACAGAGCTTACCAATATCGCGAATTATTTCCGGTAATGATAAAAGATTGGCGTCAGAAATGGGCGCAGGGCGATTTTCCTTTCTATTTTGTGCAATTGGCTAACTATATGCAGATTGATCATTTGCCTGCAGAGTCTGCCTGGGCAGAACTTAGGGAAGCACAGCAAAAAACACTTGCTTTGCCTAATACAGGCATGGCCACCATTATTGATATTGGCGATGCAAAAGATATCCACCCTAAAAATAAACAAGAGGTAGGTAGAAGACTGGCATTAATTGCCTTGGCTAAAACATACGGCCAAAAAATAAACTATTCTGGCCCCGTTTATCAATCAAATAAAATTGAAGGAAAACAGATTATATTAACGTTAGGTAATAGCCAAAATGGATTAAAAACGGCAGATGGTGCGGAACTGACAGGCTTTGCCATTGCCGGTGCAGATAAGAAATTTTATTGGGCCAAAGCAAGCATCAAGGGAAACCAGATTATCGTCAGCAGCGACCAGGTGTCCAATCCTGTAGCTGTTCGTTATGCATGGGGAAACAATCCGGTTTGCAACCTGGTGAGTAACGATGGTTTGCCAGCCTCACCATTCAGAACCGATACCTGGCAAGGCATCACCTTTGGCAAAAAATAGATTTTAAAGAGCTCTTTTTATAAACCCCAACAATTTATCATGAATAAGTTGTTGGGGTTATTTTTTATATGGTTAACATTGCACTTTAATTGCTTTTTGATATTTTTACTAAATCGTTTTATTATTAAGGGATATTTGTTAGTTTTATAGCAGTAAGTATCTAACCAATAATCCTTTTATGAAGAGAATAATAACCCCTTTATGTTTCCTGCTTTCCAGTTTATCAATCCAATATTTACGGGCCCAAAGTTTAAACGAGTTTAATAAAACACCATTAAAACAAAATGTTTATGTACAGCTACCCATAGGAAGTATTAAAGCCAAAGGATGGTTGTTAAAACAGCTGGAGCAACAGCGAGACGGTGCAACCGGAATGGCTGAAGAACTATATCCCGAAAAAGATAACCTGGGTAAAAATACCGATTGGCTGGGCGGAGAAGGTAACAGCTGGGAGCGTGTGCCTTACTATGTTAAAGGTTTGGTCGCATTAGCTTATACGTTAGATGATTCGATGCTAAAATTGAAAGCACAAAAGTATATCGATTGGACTTTAAACAATCAACAGTCTAATGGATTATTTGGTCCACCGAAAATGAAAGATTGGTGGCCCCGTATGCCTATGATGTATGCTTTGCAAAGCTATTATGAGGCTACAAATGATCAAAGGGTTATTCCATTCCTCTCCAGATATTTTAAATATGAACTCAATAACCTCGATACTGATCCTTTAGCAGAGTGGGCTAAAGCAAGAGCGGGCGATAACATGGAAATTGCCATTTGGCTTTACAATAAAACCGGAGACCAGGATTTGTTAAAACTCGTAGAAAAATTAAAACAACAGGCTTACCCATGGATTGATATTTATACCAATAACGGATTTTACTTTTTCGGTGACGATTTTCAACCAAAACATATGGTCAACGTTGCTCAGGCGTTAAAATTCCCGGTGGTATATGCGCAACTTCAAGATCGTCCTGTTAACCTTCAGGCCTTTTCTAAAGGGATCACTCATATTATGCGCGACCACGGTCAGCCAGAAGGTTTAGGTTCTGGAACGGAATTTTTGGCGGGTACCAGTAGCATTGAAGGTGTAGAAACCTGTACCGTGGTAGAATGGATGCAGAGTTTAGAAACAGCAGCCAGGATTATTCACGAAGTAAAAATTGGCGATCAGTTAGAAAAAGTAGCTTTCAATGCTTTGCCAGCTCAGTTTAGCCGGGATTTTAAAAACCATTCTTATTATACCTTGCCCAACCAGGTGCAGAGTATCCATGGTGAGCATGGCTTTAATCAGGATTATAGCACAGGCATCGTTTCCAGCCCATATTCAGGCTTCGGCTGCTGCCGCTATAATATGCACATGGGCTGGCCTTATTATGTGAAAAATAGTGTGGTGGCTACGCCAGAGAAAGGCCTGGCCGTAATTACCTATGGCCCAATGGAAATAGAAACTGTAGTTGCCGAGAACAAAAAAATTAAAATTACTGAAGAAACCAATTATCCATTCGGAGAACAGATCAGGCTAAACCTAGGACTTGCAGCTCCTGTATCGTTTCCATTGATTTTAAGAATACCGGCATGGAGTGTTAAGCCGAGCGTTAAGTTAAACGGAGTGACGTTAAAGGGGGTAAAGGCCGGAGAAATGTTTACCATAAGCCACAAATGGGAGAATAAGGATCAGTTAGAACTTAATTTTCCAATGAAAGTTAGCACCAGCAAGCAGGTAAACAATTCTGTAAGTGTAGAACGTGGACCGATTGTTTACGCGCTGGAAATTAAGGCCTTAAACAAGGTTACAAAAACACATGCTGTTCCGGGTTTTACAGATTATGAAATCTACCCTCAGTCGGCATGGAATTATGGTTTAATGATCGGTAAGCGTGGTTTAGCGAATGCCAGTTTGCTCAAATCAGAGATGCCGGAAAACCCTTTTATAGCTGCAGATGCACCGGTAAAAATAAAAGTCCGTGCAAAAAAGATTCCATCATGGGGCTTAGACTACCATCAGGTGGCTGCCTTTGATGTGCCATTTGGCCCAATTGCATCAGCTGAAAAACAAGAAGAAGTTATCCTGGTGCCATACGGATCTGAAAATATCCGCCTAAGTTGCTTTCCGGTAATCGGTCAGCCTGAAAAGGTAAATAAAACTCTGGTCGAAAACTTTGATCGCGGAATGCCGAGCAATTGGGTCTTTTATGGTGGTGGCTGGTTTTGGAAAGATGGGCAGATTAACGCATCATCAAATGCAGGCTCTGGTGGTTATGGCATAAATGGATCAAAATATGTGGCCAATGGAACAGACTTTAAGGATTTTATCTATCAGGCAAATGTTAAAATCAATACCGCAGGCGATGCTGGTATAATGTTCAGGGTTGCTAGGCCAGCTATAGGACCAGATGCTTACCAGGGCTACTATGTCGGTTTAGATCAACTGAATGGAACCCTGGTATTCGGAAAAGCTAACGGGCAAAAATGGGCAGTTATCAGTTCAGAAAAACACCCTGTTGAAATGAGTAAAGTATATACGTTAAAGATAGTAGCTAAGGGTACTAAATTTGATGTATTTGTAAACGGATCAGCGGAGCCTGTACTTTCAGCATCAGATAATCAATATCATTCGGGGAGTATAGGGTTAAGAACATATAAGGCATTGGCGAGCTTCGACTCGGTAAAAATTAACACCTTTTAACTTTTGTTCCTGGCCATCCAAACTTTACGGCAAGGAATTTGCTGATGCAGTTGTAATAAATAAAGTAATATTATGAAATTATACAAATCAATTCCCATAATGCTCTTTACCCTGGCACTTGCTGCAGGTTGTGTAAGTAATAAGAAATATGCCGAACTTCAGGATACTTATTCGAAATTAAGAGAAAGAAATCAAGAACTCAGCAATAAATACCAAGATAGTCAGCGTGAACTTAGCGGAAGTACCAGTAGGGTTAAAAGTTTAGAAGAGCAGATTGCTTCAGAAAAAGCTAATGTAACAGCCTTGCAAGATGCGTTAAATAAATGTTTAAATTCAAGTAGTCAGGGAAACGTCAATATTTCAAAACTGGTTGACGAGATTAACAGTTCGAACAAATACATCAAACAATTGGTTAATGCGAAAAACAAAAGCGATTCGCTTAATATGGTTTTAACAAACAACTTAACACGTTCATTAAGTCGCGAAGAATTAGGCGATGTTGATGTACAGGTGCTTAAAGGCGTTGTATACATCTCGCTGGCCGATAACATGTTATATAAATCTGGTAGCTATGAAGTATCGGATAAAGCTGGTGAAACGTTGAGCAAGATTGCCAAGATTATTAAAGACTACGACACCTATGACGTGCTGATAGAAGGAAATACTGATAATGTGCCAATTGCTCAAACCAATATCCGCAACAATTGGGATTTAAGTGCATTGCGTGCTTCGTCTGTAGTGCAGGTATTACAAAATAAGTATGCTGTAGATCCTAAACGTTTAACCGCTGGTGGGCGTGGAGAGTTTAATCCAATTGCCGACAACAATACGCCAGGCGGAAAAGCTAAAAACAGACGTACACAGATTATAATTACGCCTAAGCTGGATCAGTTTATGGATCTGATTGGAAAAGCGCCTGAGCAATCCCAAAAATAAAGTTTAAAATAATTAAGCATATCAAGGGTTGGAATTAATTTTTCGACCCTTTTTTATTTGAAATGCTTTTCTTCTGATATTTAAATAAAATATATCCTGATAACCAGACTTCTATGACTGTTTTGAACATTAATAAACGTATATTTGTTTATATCAGTAATATATTACTTCTTTTCTCTCACTGATGTACCAATATAGTATTCGCTAATCTTATTGGACGAATATTTCTTATTCCAGTCATCGAATTGCTTAAGCAATGGTGATCGGTCTTAGCTAACAGTAAACATTTATTTCATGAGTAGAGACAAAAAGAAAGAAGCCAGTGCAACTAAAAAGGCACCCTCAGATTATCAATCGGGAAAAGGTAAGACAGCAAAAATAGAAATTGATCCTTTTGCCAAAAAAACCGGTAAAAATGGCAAGTAATGATCAAAAAAATCAGGCTAAAGTTTTTTTGTATGAATTGAACAACACTAAGCACGAATACGGTTTTTCTGCAAAAGAAGAGTGGACATTGGATTTAGCTACAAATAGTCAGCGAAAGGTTCTTGAACATCAATATTACCCCATGTTAACCTTAACTGTGGCACCAGAAAACCTGATGACCATGCTGGATCTTTTGGAGGATAAGCTCGGAAATGCAGTTGGCCGCATTAAAGATAGCCTTAGCCATAAAAAAATTTCGAAAGAATCAACACATCTTTTGGCTTATTGTGTGGTCAGGTTGAAACATTAAACTTTGCTAATATAGAAGTTGCTTCATCGATTGCCCTCTGGATGTTTGATTTATTTGAAAATCATATAAAAATAGTCTTTTTCGGGAAATTAGAGCAATCGTAATTCCCAACTCAATTGGGGATCTTAAAGCCCATTGTATTAAGATCCCGCCTGCCGGGAAAGACGATCTTTCTATTAAATACTATTGACAATTAATGCACAAAAATCAGGAAATACTAATCATTTTCTTTTGTTGATTCAAATAAGCAGTAATCTGGCTCAGTGTAATACATCTAGTGGCCCTAACAGCTGACTTTAGCACTTCAGAACTTACTCCTAAGCGATTTGCCCAATAATTTCGATCGGTTTCTTCAGATAATACGACAATTTCATCTTTAGTGCTCAGGGTTGGGGTGAGTTTTTTCATATTGGAGATGATTAATTTAGCTAATAAAACGTGCAAAATAAACTTAGTTTCATAAAAATAGATCTTTTTATTTATAATAACAAGTTGTAAAACAGTTGTTTGTGAAAAATATGGTTTAATATTTATCGATATGGAATTGCCTATCTGCTCGCATTAATTCGTTTTAGTAATGAAAACCATATCAGTCATAACCAAAGGTTGTGCAAAAAATATGATTTATGTATTTTTAATTATACGCAAATTAGTTATAATTGTCCATTATTTATAAAAAATAAATTCTGCAATGGGAGTTAATAGGAAGGGAGACGTTGTACAGATTGACTTTGAAAATGGACATGGGGTCATTATTGACGAAAACGGTCAGGATATCCATTTTCAATTAGATGACGTATCTGATCGAATTAATATAAATTCGAAAATAGTTTTTGAAATTGAATTACGTGAGCGTGGCTTAGTGGCGGTTAATGTTAAATTAGCAATGGAAGAGATAATAGTTTAATTCCACTCCGACTGAATAGGTATTAGGGGATTACTGGTCATTTGGGATGGGCAAGCTGAAATAAAACGTAGAACCTTCTCCCAATTTACTTTCCGCCCAAATTTCTCCCTGATGCCTTTTAATTATCTCGGCGCAAATGTACAGGCCAACTCCAAATCCTGCAATTGTTTTGGTGTCTGGACTTTCAACGCGATAAAAACGATCAAAAAGTCGGGGTATATCATCTTCTCTAATGCCTATGCCTTCATCTTCTACACTTACAACTACATAACCCTTTTGTATTTCGCATTTTATTGCAATTAGGGATTCTTTTTTCGAGTATTTTGCTGCGTTGCCAATTAAGTTATTAATTACATTGCCAATTTTTTCCATATCAGCATGTAGAATCATTTCGTCCGGACCAATTACCTGGATAAAATGGCTAGGTAGAACCATTCTGTTTTCTTCAGCAATGGTTTTAATTAAATCAATAAGATTAAAATTTGTTTTGTTCAATGAAATTTTACCAGATTCTAGTAAGGATACGTTTAAAAAACCATCAATCATTAATGACATTCTTTTTAACTGAATATTTATCTTATCCAGTATCTGATTGGGGAAGTCGTTATCCGTTTCTTTAAACTTATATTGTAAGAGCTGTACATAGGCACTTAGAGATGTTAGAGGGGTTTTCAGTTCGTGACTTACCATACCAATAAAATCATTTTTTCTAATTTCATCCTGTTTATGTTCTGTAATATCCAGCACGGCTCCAGCAATATAAACGGCTGTTCCCTCTTCATTATAATAAGCTTTTCCAGCAGTTCTTAACCATTTGTGCTTTGCGCTGACACCATTCAAGTTAATCTGGTATTCGATGTTAAAAGCGTTTCGATGGTGTAATGCACGTTTAATGCCACTAGTAAGATGCCGGATGTCTTCGGGGCTGATCAACGATTTGGCTTCCTCAATGCCCAACCTGTTATTTTCCAGCTCATAAATATGCTGTGCCCTCTCTGATAGAAGGATCTGTTTGTTTTCTAAGTCAATATTCCACGAGCCCATTTCTGATGCATCCATGGCTATTTTTAAAATATCTTTAGCCTTAAGAAGTTCTTTTTTAAAGTTTACCTGTTCTGTAATATCTTTAATAATCACTAAAATTCTGGTTACTTCGTTTTTATCATTTTTTAAAGGTTCGTAAAAAGCGATGAAATAACCGTCTGA
>Ga0065714_10064428_pt1 | contig 144890 bp, 116 predicted proteins | sample MisRhiReplicate2_FD_59101 | JGI IMG/M metagenome (GOLD analysis project Ga0065714, IMG submission 59101) | Miscanthus rhizosphere microbial communities from Kellogg Biological Station, MSU, sample Rhizosphere Soil Replicate 2: eDNA_1 v2... | ecosystem: Host-associated > Plants > Roots >...
CACTCGCGCTGTAGCTGTCAGTGTCGTAACTCACCTGCAGCCGCACGCTCTCGCCTTCAGCGATGCAACTCAACTTCAGCTTCAACGGCGCCGTCCAACTCCGCACCGTGCCCAACTCAAACTTCACTCCTGCCGCCGCCGCCGCTCCGCCGTCCAACTCCAGATACTCAAAACCGATCTCGCGCTCTTGCTCAGTCGAGGCTTCGCCTTCGTAGTACTCCTGCAACTTGGCTGCGCTGGCGTGGCTTTCGCCTATCCAGGTCAGAACCTCACAGAACTGGAAAGAGGATTCGAAGTGAAATACCGAAGGTAAATTCCGAGCAATTGGACCAATAGCATTACGTAACGGCTTAAACCTCCTGCCATCGAAGGCAACATAGACCAACAGTTCTGACTGCCCACTCAACCGCCACAACAACGTCTGCCACGCTCCCAGCAGCACCTCACTCAAACTCACTCCTGCACGTTCTCCCAGCGCCTCTAACTTCTGCCGTACTTCCGGCCCCACTATCTGCTCCACTTGCGCCGGCCCTGCACCACCTCCCTTCAACTCGCCCGGCAACCGTACCGCTGCTCCCGCACGTTCCGCTTCCCGCTCCCAGTACGCGCCTGCTTCCACTGCCTCTTCGCTGCTTAACAACTCCTGCTGCCAGGCACAGTAATCCGCATACTGCAACACCTCATCCGGCTGTTGCCCCGCATAACTCTGCGCCAACTCCGTCACCAGGTTCTTCAAACTCTGCCGGTCACCGCATAACGCGCTCAGCGTCACCAGCAGCACATGCACCTCTTCCTTCAGTCGTACCACTCGCGCATGCACCACTCGTCCCTGCTCCAGCTTGAACTCCTGCTGTCCCTGCTGGTCCATCTCATCCTGCAGCTTTTGCTCCTGCTCCGTGTGGTCCAACTCGCTCAGATCTGTCAATTCCAAATCAACGGCAGCTTCCTCCATGATCACTTGTAGCGGCAGTTCCATTCCCGGCAAGCGCCGGAAGGCCGTGCGCAGAATCTCATGCCGCTGCAACACCTCTGTCCACGCCCGCGACAGCCGCTGCACCTGCAATGGACCCTCAATCGTGATCGCGCATTGCAGGCGAAACCCTGCCGCTCCTGATTGCGACTGAAAGACCCGACGCTGCTGCGCCGACAATCTGTAACCTTCTACTGTTTCTTGCAAAGCCACGTTCTCTCTTTCGAGGTGAGCAGACCGTTAAGAAACCTATCCCAGCACGTTTCAATGCGACGCAGGACTCGCCGGCAATGCCAGGTGCTGGGACAGGACCAACCCCGATAAGCTAATTACTCTTAGCTGCCATCTCTTCCATCTTCTTGCGCAGGCTGAGAGGACGCATGTCGGTCCAAACTTCCTTGATATATGCAAGGCACTCGGCTTTTGTCCCAGACTTGCCTACATCGTTCCAGCCGAGCGCGTTTTCGCGATCAGCCGGCCAGATGGAATATTGCTCTTCATGATTAACCACAACTTTATAGATTGTTGTGTCTTCCTTTTCGTCTCCGTACATCTTTGCCTCCTAATAATGATTGATGGGAGACGCTTTGTCGGTAACAACGCGCCTCCTGCTTTTCGGTCTGAAACTACTAGTTCGCCAGATAGGTCTGAACTCCAGAAACGGCAAGAGGAGCCCGGACATTAAAACTACAAGCGTCGCGAACAGCATGGGCATTCGAAATCCCAGTCCCTGAACAATCCCGAGCATGGTCCACGTCAGCAATGCCACGCACGGCAACGTTGCGAATGCAATTCCCAACACCGGAATGAGCGGATGAACCTTGCGATGCTTGGTCACCAGCAAAATCAAAAGCGGGATGATTCCCAGGAGCGTGGGCCACGTGAACAGGTAAGAAGCGCCGTTAAGTGTGAAGATGGAGCCCACCAGGAACACTACCCACCAGAGCAAGGCGCCGGCACTGAGATTCAGCACGTCTGTTCGACGAGACAGGTAAATGTAGACAGCCAACGTGATCGCAAACAACACGACGGCAAAGCAGAGCGCGAACAAGCCGGCGCTTGCTGAATTTCCTCGTTCATCACTCGGAACTATTAACGAGAGTAGGGAAAAAACGATGGTAGACGCGATCAGACTTACCAAGAATCCAAGCGCGCCCCAACCGATTCCGCGAATAGTTAGACCACCCGTTTTGATCCCAAAGCCGATTACGGCCGCAACCAACAGAACAGTGAGCAGACCCAGTGGCAGCACCCACTTTTGCGAATAGGTTATTAGCCGCTTCCCGAACACGTCGAAATAAATTGATTCGCCGCCCGCCAGGTCCAACGAGGAGTTTCCGAAGCCACTTGTCAGAGCAAGCGCGTAAGAGCCCATATGTTGCAGGCTGGCGCTGTCGATAGTATTCAGATTGTCTGACGGGCTGTGATAGTTTTCGACACAACCTATGTAGGCGAAATTCAATCCCTTCAAACCCGCTCTGCGGAACATCGTCATGTCCGTATTATTCGGGAGAGTTTGATAGAGACTAAACATCATGGAGTTGGCGAATGGATGTGGAACTGACCGCGCAAATTCTTTTATCAAGTCGCCATTGATATCACTGGTCTCAAACATGAATACTGGACCACACGAGCCTCGCGCTTCGAAGTTGAGAACAACGCCGACTTTTTTAGCCAACGGGTTTTCGTTCGCGAACGCCTGCGCGCCGACCAATCCCAGCTCCTCACCGTCCGTGAACAGCAGGATTAGATCGTTCTTCAAGCGCCCACCTGCCTTTACGGCGGTCAGCGTCTCCAGCAAAGTGGCGACACCCGCACCGTCATCACTGGCGCCTGGACTTTGCGGCACACTGTCGTAATGCGCGGCGAGCATCACCGCCTTGCTTTCCGGATTTGTCCCTCTCAGTTGAGCGATGATATTCTGAATCCGGACTTTTCCCACGGCTGTTCCGGTCTCCGGATTGAACTTCTGACTGAGCACCTCTGAAGTCTGAAGTTCCGGTTGTAAACCTTGCTTGCGAAGTTGGTCCAATATGTAATCACGAACGCGATCGTGCGCGGCAGAGTTTACGGGATGGGGTTCTGTCGCAAACTGCCTCAGATGTTCCAGCGCACGTTCAGAAGAGAACTCAGCCGGCGCACCAGCCTCAGCCACTGGCGGAGGCCGGTGCAGGCTAATTGTTCCGAAGACAACGAGGGCCAGCAGGAAGACGACGAGCAGAGGGAGAAACCAGTCGCCACTTGGAAAGGAGTCTTTGCCGAACGAGTTCAAAACTTTATTGGGTTTGCGTTTTTTCGATCCGCGGTTAGCTAACTGCGGCGCGACTGACTGCGGGTTTAGAGTTGTAAATAATCTCTTTCTTTCCGAAAAGTCGCTCCGATTCGATTCCACGACTACGGCAGTCCGCGACGAGTTTGTTCGAGTGGATGATGGGATTCGACTCGTCCGTGTAACGCAAGCTCAACGCATAGGTCAACCACGGCTCCTGGCCCATCGCATAAACATATACGTCCTTGCAGTTGAAGCGATTGACGATGCCTATGCCTCGCTCATAGTTAGAACCGTTGAAACGTCTCGACTGGTCCATTCTTCTCTCGAGTGGGCGCGTTAGCAGGGGGCCGTAGAGCCAGGACATCGGCGCGCCGTCACACTCCATACCAAGAAAGAGGACATCAATGTCTCCGACAAAGCGATGGAGATGCTCGTAGAGAGCCGGCTCGATGTTGTTCGTATCGGCGGCGAGAAGAAATTTCTTACCTTCGAGCTCGATCAAATGAGCGGTCTTGGTTCCGATGTTGAGGTCGCAATGTTCTCCCATGAAGGGTAGACCGGTGATAGTGCCGCCGGCGATATTAATCGTTTCCAATTCGTCAATCTCAATGACGTTGTCAAAGCCGATATTCTGAAAGACCAGCTTCAGGGACGGATCTTCCAAACAGCCTCCGCGGCTCCGCGGCATAACGACTGTCTGGATCTTGTGCCTGATCTGGAGCAGCGTCTCGAACATGATGTGATCCTGATGCGCGTGTGTGATCAGCACGTAGTCGATCTTTTCCGGCAGGTCGTGAAAGGTGAAGCGGTCGATGCCGTTCTCGTAGCTGTAACTGAGCACGGGATCGGTAAGGATGGTGACGTCTTTGGTTTCCAGGAGAATGCAAGCGTGTCCGTAATAACGCACTCGCACTCCGTCACCCTGATAACGTTCACTCTTCTTTGGCGGTGGAGTCGTGGTGAGAAATGTGTTGAATAGATCCCACTGCTCCGGTGCAAGCCCGAGGCGCTCGGCGATGTAGCTGAACGTCTGTGGCTCCTCTTTCATCTTAAAGAGATCGTCGATGGCTTTGTCGGCGAACTGAAGCTCCAGGTGCATGGTCCGTTCGTCGGAAAGGCGCGGCGTGCTCAAACAGAAAGCGCGATCATCCTGGTCGATCAGTGAGAGGGCTATGGTCTGAAGTTTAGGATTATAGTAATCACTCTTATAGAGCAAACCCTCCATGAACTTGATCGACGGATTGTGGTTCAGGTCATAGACCAACTCCACATAACCTTTCAGGCGGGGCGGGATCTTCTGGTACATCGGCTCGAGACTGTAGCCCTTCGCTTCGTTTCGCAGGATCTCGTCCAGCAGTTTTACCGACTCGGCAAACTCAATCATATGCGCCTGCTCTTTTACGGTTTTGTCGATCAGTGCCTTGATTTCATCGACGCGTTGGCCCTGGTAGTCCACGAACGGACCACCGAGCATCGCCGGATTCTTGACTGCGTTCGCGTGAACCTGAGGCGCCGCCACGTACGACTTCATGATCTTGAGATGTGAGTTGGTGATGTTCATCGCCGCGTTGTGCGGCGCGATCAGGTGCGACCAGGCGTACCACTGGTTAAAGAGAGGCTCTACGAGAACGTTTTGCTTCAGATACAATTTGGCTTCTTGCATTTCAACCTCCAAAATTTATCGACTGATCGAATAGCCGCAGAATGGAATTAGAATTCGTACTTGGAAGCGGTCAGTACCACCCGCGGTAGCGGGTGGGTCGTCATCCGAGTCCAAATCAACAGCAATAGCGCATGCTGATCAGCAACCCGGTCGCTACCGCTCCCGGTACTGACCTGCTCCAAGTGCAACGCTGCAACGCCTGACTTTTGAGACAAAGCGGATGCAAACTCTACAAAAAACTCTGTAGATCTCTGAGGATCGCTTGCAAAATAGCCGGCTCACTTTTTTGCAGATAGAAGTGGCCGCCGGGAAACATGCGCAACTTAAAAGCCGCTGAGGTCTCCTCACGCCAGGTTTCAAGACGCTCCTGCTTCACTTCGAAATCATCCAGGCCACTACAAGCCGAGATCGGACAATCAAGCGGCGCCTCGGGGACATAACTGTAAGACTCGCAGATTTTGAAGTCCGCGCGAATTGTCGGCAGCATCAATCGAATCAATTCGGTATTTTCGAGGACTTCTTTCGGCGCGCCGCCGTAGCGTTCCAACTCGGCAATCAACTCTTCTTCCGACAACTCAGACAACTTAACGTCCCAATCACGCTCGCGTGGTCCACCGCGTCCACTCACGAAGAGATGAACAGGCAAACTCTTTCCCAGTCTTCGCAAACTTCTGGCTACCTCGAATGCGATGAGCGCACCCATGCTGTGCCCGAAGAACGCGAAAGGTTTTGATAAAGCCGGAGTTAGCCCTTCCATTAGGCCTGGAAGCAGCACGTCAACGCTGGTCAAAGGTTCTTCCGTCAGGCGTACACCTCGTCCGGGAAGTTGGACAGCAGCCACTTCAATACTCGGCGGAAGATTTCTTTCCCAGTTGCGATATGCATGAGCGCCGCCGCCGGCGTAATGAAAACAAATGAGGCGCAGTTTCGCTGCTGGACGAGGCGCAGGAATCACCAACCAGGGGTTTGTTCTTTGCGAGCTAACAGAATTTGCTCTCATGTGAAATTACATTCGATGAAGTATACGAGCGCTCATTGATAGCATGCGCAATCTCGTTGCAGCACCCTGACAACAGCAATCAATGAACTGAAATCATCCATGGAGTCTACTTTTGCGCAGGCTACCGCCAATTCGAATCAGTGAGATTAATTCGATGTGCTCGATATCAGTGCACCGAGAAAAGACGTCAATGGATCATTGAGCCTATTGGTATTCGGTCAGCGGACACTTATCGAAGCTCTGGGCATGATTAACTCGCGGATTTGTTCGGCGTTCGGGGCGCGCGTTTTTAAATCGCGCGCCAATATAGGGAGCGAAATAGCATATGTCAAGGAAGGTCAAATTTGTAAGCAGGCATTTGTTCAGATCCGCGAGCGTCGCATGGTAATTAGAAGAAAGCTGCAAGAATGTCAGCCTTGCTTCAACACTCGCGAGGTTCGAGTTAGAGATCTTAACGGCAAGATGTTTTTCTCAACGAATTGAGTGAAAACCTGATTTTTGGACCACCGAAAATGTTGGACCATCAAATGTGAACACAGCAGACGACTAAAACACTAATTCGAATTTCGCATCTGATCTATTTCACTTCACGCTCTATTCTTGTGCGCCCTTCCGACAGCAGAAGGCTCATTCCCGACGATTCAGTAGCACTCAATCTCAAAGGATGACACATGGATAACCTCATTAAAGACATCATTATCGTCGGTGGAGGCACCGCCGGCTGGATGACGGCATCATATCTCAAGAAAGCACTCCCCAAAATTGAGATCACGCTCATAGAAGCTCCAAGCATTCCGAGGATCGGCGTCGGTGAAGCGACGGTGCCGAATCTACAACCAGTCTTTTTCGACTTCCTGGGCATACCCGAAGAGGAATGGATGCGTGGCTGCAATGCTGCATTCAAAGGCGCAGTCAAGTTCATCAACTGGAAGACAGATCCGGCGACCAACGGTGGAGATCATTTTTATCATCCCTTCGGTCTGATTCCTCAGTGTGACGACATACCGCTTACTCATTACTGGTCCTTCAAGCGAAAGGCGGGAAACAAAATGCCGCCGGTGGACTATTCGTGCTTCGTAGAACCGCCGCTGCTTGACGAAAAGCGTTCTCCTAAAACAATGGACGGCACGCGAGTGACGCGATATGCGTGGCACTTTGATGCGCAGTTGGTGGCAAATTACTTGAGAGACTTAGCCATCAGTTGGGGAGTGAAGCACGTTCTCGACGAGATCGAAGGCACCACACACACGGAAAAAGGCTATCTCGCTTCAGTCAAAACCAAAAGCGGTTCCGTGTACAAGGCCGATTTGTTTGTCGATTGTTCCGGTTTCAGGGGACTCCTCATCAACAAGGCGATGAATGAGCCGTTCCTGGACATGAGCGATCACCTGTTCTGTGACCGAGCTGTTGCGACCGCAGTCCCTAATGACGATAAGCGTTACGGGATTGAGCCCTACACTTCGGCGATCGCAATGAAAAACGGCTGGACCTGGAAGATCCCGATGCTCACGAGGTTCGGCACCGGATATGTGTACTCGAGCAAATTCACCACGCAGGATAAAGCGACTGAGGAATTCCTCAAACTGTGGAACCTCGACGATTCGACTGCGCTGAATCAGGTCAGCTTAGAGTCGGGCGAAACCGTCGTGCCTGGGTCAAGAACTGCGTCAGCATAGGATTGGCTTCGTGCTTCCTTGAGCCGCTCGAATCGACCGGAATTTACTTCATCTACGCCGCGATCCATCAACTCGTGCGTCACTTCCCTGATAAGACTTTCGCGCAAGGGTTGATCGACGGCTTCAACAACGAGATTGCCGGGATGTTTGACGACTCGAGAGACTTCATCCAGGTGCACTACCTTTCAACTCCCAGAGAGGACACGCCGTTCTGGAGAGCGAACAAGCACGATCTGGTGTTGTCTGACAACGTGAAGGAGAAGCTCGAAGCTTATGATGCCGGTCTGCCGATAAATCCGCCTTATGTTGATGAAGACACCTACTACAGGCGTTTCGAGATCGAGTTTAAGAACTATTGGACCAATGGCAGCTACTACTGCATTCTGGCTGGTCTTGGACGGGAGCCGAAATGTACCCTGCCGATGCTGTCATACAAACCCGACAATTTTGAGCAAGCGAATCAGCTATTTCTGAAAGTTCAGGCGAAAGCCGCTGACCTCAAAGCAAAGACGCCGAGTAATTACGAGTTTCTATATCGACTGCACGGAGGCGGTGAGCTTTCGCGTAGCGCTGAAGTTTCCGGTCGATAACAGCTTCCAGCCACAAAGGCACAAAAGGATTTTCACTGGTCTTTGTGCCTTTCGTGCTTCTTTGTGGCTTTACTTCAACCGGTGCGCGCACTCGCGCATGAGCTCGGCTTCCCATGACGGACGCGTCGGACTTCCTGGATGTGTCCGATCTGACGGAACCCTTCCAGTGATATGCAGGAACATCGCTGCCGAATGTTTGTACGCCGGAACGGGTGATCGAAAAGCGACATTGCCCAGGTGTTGCAGGGCATCCGTTAGACCGTAATACGCGGGATCACCATTTTCCCAAAGCCGGTCGCGCTCGGCGAATTTCTCCGGGACAAACGTAGCCAGCCCCAGCAGGTAATCCGAGCCATATTCGATCATATCGATTGCCAGGTCGTTTCCGGTGTAGATGCGAAAGTCAGGACGGAGCCGGTCGCGAAGCGCCAGTCTTTCCCACTCCTTTTGTCGCTCGAGAGACGAGTGTTTCAATCCCAACAGTTCCGGTATCTCCATTAAGCCGCGAATCGTTGCGTCATCAAAGATTTCACCGTTCGGGGCGAACATCTGGCCCAGTTCGAAACCCAGTACCGCAGGGTAGCCATGACAGATTGCCTTGTAGCACGCCACTTTGTCGCGGGACTCTTTCCCATGAAGGCGCGCGGTTTGAAAGATAATCGGCGTTCCGCCGTGATCGATTACCCGATCAATTTTCCGTCGATACAGTGAAACAACATCACCATCGAGACCCTCGATGTACACGCCGGCCACAAAGTCTACCTTTGGACCAAGCGCCTCACGCGTCCATTTCAAAACTTGCAACTGCTCATCTTCGCTCAGGTAATTGACGTAACCAGTATCCATGTTAACGGCGTTACCCAGCCCTGCGAGGTGCGTTGCCCGCAGGTGATTTTGAAAAGCTTCGACCGCAATGCTTCCATCTCGATCGAACGGCAACAGCGCAGCGGCGATACCATTCACCTTTCGACGCGTTCGTACGCGGCCAGTGAGCTCCTCAATTCTCATCGCGCGTCTTCTTTCGTGCTTTTAACTTTTTAAGCAGCACTGCATTCTCAGATTGTTTGTATTGCGGATCGAGAGGGTAGCAGCCTGATGGAAGACCAGCGCGTGGCGCCGTCGTGCACTCGCTGAACGTGCGGCAAATTCTTTTGCGCTCGAGTGTACGACCTGCGATGACATCCAGGGCCAGGGACGGATAGGACAACGTCGATCGCCCCAATCCAATGCAGTCCACCCAACCTTCGCGCACAACTGCTTGTGCTACGTAAGGCAGGAATTCCTGAAGGTAACTGTAAGCCGAACCCACAATTATTAACTCCGGGACCTGCTGCTTGAGTATGCGAGTTACTTCCATCTGCCGCGCCACACCCACTAGCGGATCTTCAGGCGGAAGATAACCATCCGATGGTGGATAAAACGCCGGCCGCTGAATGTGTGGATTATAGTAAGGGCTGCCGCCGGAGATGTTCACCAGCTTCACTCCCAGTTCAGACAGCAAACGCATGAACTGCACCGGTTCGCGAAGATCGTACTCGACTGGATTTTCGATGTTTACGCCAAAGCCCCAGCGATAGGGAAGCATCTCGTCCAATCGTTCCGGCGCTCCCATCCCGATCGTATCTGCGTGAAATGGAATAGCATCGAACGCAGATACGCGAACACCGATAAACAACCTCGGCGCTACTGCGCGAACACCGTGCACTACCTCCCGCAGAAATCGGGTGCGGTTTTCGAAGCTGCCTCCGAAATCTCCGGCTCGCGTGTATGCGCTCAAAAATTCATGGCCCAGGTAACCGTGACAATGCTTTATATCGACGAAATCAAAGTCCGCATCTTGAGCGATGACGGCCGCCTTGCAAAAGTCTTCAATAATTTCCCGGATGCGATGATCGCTCAACACTGGATAGTCAGCCGAGATTCCGAGTCGCGGATCGAGGATTGGATGGTGATAGAGGATTTGTGGCTCAGGACGGTTGTGAGCGTTCGGCCGGCTGTAACGGCCTGAGTGAGTGAGCTGGAGGCCAACGAGCAGATCCGCCGCCGAGCCTGTGACGCTCGTATGCTCAGTGATCAGGGTTTCCCGCAGCGCGTTGAGATCCTCTCGGGAATGTTTGTTAATCGCGAGTTGGTTGGGATTTGCACGACCGTCGTGCCGAACAGCAACGGCCTCACCGCCCCAGATTAGTTTTGCGCCACTGGAACCGAAATTTTTCCAGCGGCGAAATGTCAGCTCCGTGGGCCGGCCATCTGCTGTGCCGTCCCAGCCTTCCATCGGCTGAATTGCAAATCGATTTCCGAGATGAAGACCATGCTTGTGGATTGGTTGTGCCAGCGGTGACGAATCGCCAACGATCAATTCATCGTCGCATGGAATATGAATTTGAAGCTTTGCCAAGTGAGAGCGAAAGCTCTCGACGTCGCGCAAACCGCCGAGGTGGATAAAGGATGAGATGGGCATTTCGACGTTTGGAGTCTTTACTTGCTGGCCCACAGTTTACCATTCCTGGTTCATGTGTAGGGCGGCCACAGCTTTGCCTCAAAAGTAGAAATCGCACTTGGATCGGGTCAGTACAGGGAGCGGTAGCGACCTGGTCAGTGATCACCATGCGATATTCCTAACGATTCTTGAGTTCCATGGTTGACCAGGTCGCTACCGCTCCCTGTACTGACCCGATCCAAGAATGATTTCGGACTTTTGAGGCAAAGTATTTCTGTTGACAGCCAACATGAGTCACGTCTATGCTTCTGTTGATTAACAACAGGAGACAATTTGAATGGCCGAGAAGCAGGAGGTATTGCCTGGAACTCTCAACTTACTGGTTCTCAAAACACTCGCTACTCTCGGACCATTGCACGGTTACGGCATTGCCCGGCGCATCGAGCAGGTTAGTGGCGACCTCCTCGAACTTAACCAGGGCACAATCTATCCGGCTTTGCTGAAACTCGAACAACTGGGTTGGATTCGCAGTAAGTGGAGCGTTTCGGAAAACAACCGGCGCGCCAAATACTATTCCCTCACCGCAGCCGGACGAAAACAGCTCGTCGAGGAAGAAGAAGAATGGCACAGGACGTCATTAATCGTTAATCGTTTCCTCAATCCCGCGGAGAGTAAGACATGAACAGGATACGAATCTTTCTAGCCAGAGTGCGGGGTTTGTTTCTGAAGCGACGCCTGGAGCGGGAGCTGGACGACGAGATCAGATCGCACCTCGAGATGCAAATTGAAGAGAACTTACATCAGGGCATGAGCACGGCAGAAGCTCGTTATGCCGCACTAAGAAAGTTCGGTGGTGTAGACCAGGTAAAAGAAGTTTACCGCGAAGAACGCAGTCTTCTGGGCGTCGAAACCTTATTGCGTGACTTGCGCTATGGTTTCCGCATGTTGCGTCGTAGTCCGGGCATCACAGCGGTTGCGATCCTCTCATTGGGCCTCGGCATCGGTGCGAACACCGCCTTGTTCACTGTAGTGGACGCCGTACTCTTGAAAACCTTGCCGGTTGAAGCGCCGGAACAGTTGATTATTTTTGAATGGCAAGCCGGCCGTCCTTTCCGAATGAGTGGCATGAGTGGAACGTCGAATGTGGACGTGCCGCCTAACATGAGAGGGCTTTCGCTCTTCCGTTACGACGTGTTTGAAAAGATGCAACAGGCGCGCACCGCAGATAGTCCGCTCAGCGATCTCTTTGCGTTTGGCCCAATTCGTGAAATGAATGCAAGGGTTGGAGAAGAAGCGGAAATCATCGATGGCCAGGGTGTATCTGGCGTCTATTACTCTGCATTGAGACTACAACCAAGCCTGGGACGAGTGATTACGGAGGAAGACAACCAATTAAGCGCGCCGCCAGTAGTAGTACTTAGTGATCGATACTGGCAAGAGCGTTTCGGTGCGAATCCTTCGGTCATCGGTCAGCAGCTTATTCTCAACAAGCAGGCTTTTACGATCATCGGCGTAACGCCACCTGCGTTTACTGGTACGTTGCAAGTGGACTATCAACCTGCTGTAACGATCCCGCTGGCGCTTGAGCCGTTACTCAGAGGAGAGAACAGCAGGCTCGGCACAGTTAAGAGACCCGGTGTCTGGTGGTTGAATTTGATGGGACGTCTCAAGCCGGGCGCCACGGCCGAGCAGGCGCAGCAAAGTTTGAACTCAGCGTTTCAATCGGCTGCGTTGGAAGCCATGCCGCCGCCGAGGAAAGCAGATCAACCCGCGCAACTCGATCCGAAAGACTACCCGCGTCTGCTGACTGAATCCGGCAGTCGCGGAATGCAGGATAGACGAAAGTCGTACGCGCCGACTATTTACGGATTGTTTATCGTGGTGGCGCTTGTGCTGTTGATTGCCTGCGCTAACCTGGCGAACCTGTTGCTGGCGCGCGCTACGTTGCGCCGTCCGGAGATCAGCGTGCGGCTTGCTGTGGGAGCAGGCCGCTGGCGTCTGATGCGGCAGTTACTCACTGAGAGTCTATTGCTCGCAGTCCTGGGAGGGGCGCTTGGTGTGTTCTTCGCATTCTGGGGCAAAGGCGCGTTGGTAGCGATGACCAATAGAGACACTGGACTCTTACCAAGCGGTGTCGATCTCAATCTGAATTGGCGCGTTCTGGTGTTTACTTTGTTGGTCTCGTTAACTACTGCCCTCGTGTTTGGGCTCGTACCGGCTTGGAGAGCAACCAGTTTGGATCTGACGACGGCACTCAAGCATAGCCGCCGTATGACAAGTGGGGCTTCGCGTTTGAGCAAAGGACTGTTAGTGGTCCAAGTCGCCCTCTCCGCGTTGTTATTGGCCGGGGCTGGATTATTCCTTCGCACGCTTTACAACCTGGATCACGTTAACCTTGGTTTCAATCAAAACAACCTGCTCGTCTTCAAGTTACAGCCGCAGCAGGGAGGCTACAAAGACGAACGCCTGGTGAAGTTCTATCAACAACTATTTGAAAAGTTCGATCACCTGCCAGGTGTGCAATCCGCAACCTTCGCTCGCGTCGAACTGATCGCCGCCGACAATTGGTTTAATGATTTCCTGTTGCCGGGTGAACAGAAAGAAACCGCGCCGGAACACGAGACCATGAGGCAGATGGTCCGCGAAAACTATTTTGCGACGATGGAGATCCCGTTTCTGCGTGGGCGACAATTCACAGCCAAGGACGATCAGCACGCGCCCAGAGTTGCAATCGTAAATGAAACCTTTGCTCGCAACTTCTTTCCCGGTGCGGAGGTCCTGGGCCAACGCATCAGATTTACGGATGACAAGGGTGAAGTCGAGATCGTGGGAGTAGTGGCTGACACCAAGTACGAGAGGCAACGTGAAGATATCAAGCCGCTGTTCTACACACCCTGGCAACAGGAGGGCGATACAATCGGCACCATGTCTTTTGCCTTGCGCACGACTGGTGAGCCGGCTGCGCTGGTGACGGCTGTGCGTCAGGCCGTGCGCGAGTTGGATAGCAACATGCCGGTCACTGAAGTCAGCACACAAACCGCGCGCGCCCACGCCACCTTGGGAAAGGAACGACTCTATGCGCGATTGTTGAGTTTCTTTGGCATGCTGGCACTACTTCTTGCAGCCATCGGACTTTTTGGCGTGTTGGCTCATTCCGTCAGCCAACGCACAAACGAGATCGGCATCAGGATGGCATTCGGCGCCCGGATGTCCAACATTCTGAGACTGGTGATCTGGCAAGGGATGAAGCTGGTTTTGTTTGGACTGGCGGTAGGAGCCGCATGCGGCTATGGATTGAAACGGCTGGCCGCAAGTGGAATTTTCGGACTCGACAATTGGCAGCGTCCGATGGGCGACCTGCTCTACGGCGTCAATGCGACAGATCCACTGACATTGATAACCATTGGTCTATTGTTAACGTCAGTCGCGCTCATAGCTTGTTGGATACCAGCGCGCCGTGCGGCGAAAGTCGATCCACTCGTCGCCTTGCGTTACGAATAGCTTAATCCTGAAACATCATGTCAATCCTGTAAAACCATCCTGGAGCTGACTTCTTCCGATTTCCTTGATTCGTTCATCCGGCCATCTTTCGAGATAAGTGTACTCCGGATGATTTGGTCTTCCTTTACAGGGATTGCGCGCCGCGTTGTAGCAACAAATCAGTGACCAACGCGGGTTTGGACTGCGATTCGCATCCGATCGATGAAGCAAATTGGCGTGAAAAAAGAGCGCGGTGCCTGGTTCCATTTCGCAGTACACAAGCTCCAGGTGTTTTAGCGCTTCAGTCACCCGATCGATGTCTGCTCCGGTTTGATCGCCCGTTTTATAGTGATCAATTCGGCCCATCAGATGCGAACCTCTAATCACTTGCAGGCAGCCGTTCTCTTTTGTAGCCCTATCGACAGCGATCAGGCAGCTTGCCATGTAAGGAAACAAGCAGTTGTTGGAATACCAGTAACCGTAGTCCTGATGCCATTCCCACGAACCACCAACAAATGGTTCTTTCAGCATCATCTTGTGGTGATAGTGATAAACCTCTCCACCCAGGAGCTGTTCCATTGGTTCGACGATTCGGAGACAACGCACGAACGCGCTGTAGATGTCGTCCTCCAAAGCATCGGTTAACCACAGCTTGCTGGTTGTGGAACTTGCATCCTTACGTTGCAGAGCTTCGCGTTCCAATCTCTGATCGCTTTTGGCAATTCTAATCAGCAGATCCATCTCTTCAGCGTCAAACAAATCTCGCTTCAGGAGATAGCCGTCGCGTTGGAATTGATCAACTTCGTCTTCACTAAACCGCATCAGGTAATCGCTCCGCCGGCACGAACGGCCATTGTCTTGTCTGGCGCGACCAAAGGAAAAAACACACTAAACCCACAACGAGTGTGCCGAGCCCGAAGGCAATGATCGTCCAATCAGTTGTCGCAAAAACGAATACCCAACCGATTAAAGCCACGAGGTTGGGCAACGGGTACAGCCAGATGCGATACGGGCGAGGCAACTCCGGCTCGTTTTTTCTCAAGAGCGATACCGCCGCAATTTGTCCTATGAACTGAATGAGAATTCGCGTAGTGATCAATGCGTCGATCACCATTCCCAGCGAGAAGAAACTGCATACGATAGCTATCGCACCCAGGACCACAAGCGAGATGTAGGGAAAGTTTTTCTGCGGATGAAGACGCGCGAACACCTTGAAGAAGTATCCGTCAATTGCAGCGGCGTACGGCACGCGAGAATAACCGAGTAACAGCGCAAAGACTGACCCGAACGCAGTCCACAGCACCATGGCCGTAAAGAAAGTGGCTACGCCTTTGCCGTAGATCCTTTCCATGAAAATCGAAACGATGAAGTTGGATTCCGGATGTTTACCGGCCGGCACGAACTCTCGCCACGGCACAACTCCGATCACCGAAAAGTTTATGGCGATGTAGATTAAGGCAACTGCAATCACGCTGATGATTACGGAGCGCGGTATTGTTCGACCTGGGTGCCGGACTTCGTCGCCGATGTAGCAGATGTCGTAATAGCCTAAGTAATCGAAAATCCCGATCCGAGTTGCCGCGCCCAACCCGAGAAAGAACCCGAGCGAGAAATTGAACGCACCAGGTGGAAAATCAAAAGCCAGGCCCGGCTTAAAGTTGAACACGCCCGTCACGATTACTGCGAGTGTTGTTAAGATTGTTCCAATCCATAAACTGACGGTCAGCTTGCCGATAAACGTAATTCGCCTGTAGAGCAGCGTAATATTCAGCACACCGAGCACCACTATTACAGCGAGCGATTGAGTACGACTGATGTCTTGCCAGATGTAGCCCAGGTATTGCGTAAAGCCGATGTAACCTGACGCAATCTCCAATGGACCACTCAGGATGAACTGCCAGATGAATAGGAACCCCATCAGCCGCCCGAAAGTCTCTCGTCCGAACCCTTCACGTAAGTAAACATATGAACCACCAGAGCCGGGCATCGAAGCGCCCAGCTCACTCCAGATCATGCCGTCGGAGATCGTTATCACCAGGGCCACCAGCCAACCGAGCATGGCCTGTGGTCCACCGAGCGTCGATAGTAAGAGCGGGATAGTGATGAACGGCCCGATGCCGATCATGTTCGTCATGTTGAGCGCTGTTGCTTCGAGTAATCCGAAGCGCCGCAACAAGTGTGGTTGCTCTTCAGGAAGTTTGTTGCTCGCTGGTTCAGCGCTCATTTGCTATGTAAGAAACACCTCTTCCCCGCTTTGCCTCAGAGTCACAAGTTGCACTTGGATCGGGTCAGTACCGCCCGCGGTAGCGGGTGGGTGCGCAGCTTTTAGGCCCGTACGGCTGCGCACCCACCTGCTATCGCAGGTGGTACTGACTGTGTCCAACAGCGGATCCTGACTTTTGAGGCAAAGCCGTTCTGCGCTATGTAATGCTGAACACCAACCCACCCGCTACCGCGGGCGGTACTGACCCGAAGCCCCTCTCCTCGACATCTTCGATCGAGCCGTGGCCATCCAGGAGTTGAGATCATCACCAACTCCGCCGGCGAGCTGTGGATCCTCTTTGCTGAATCCCGGCTCTCGATTGGGATCTGCTAAGCCACCGACAGGAACGTCGTGTCCACTATTGAAGAAGGTGTTGTCGCGATGGTCGAATCCCGTGACCTTCACTCCTGCACCACTGATCTGGTAGAGCATCGTCTCGTCTACAACGCCCGAAAGCACGAAGATGTTGTTTCTTACTGCCAGGCCATCGGTTTGAGTTAAACGGACCGAACGTGCACAGCCTCTTGCCGGACTATCAACCTCGTTGCCGGGACGAATCAACAAAACGCCTCGTTCGCCAATTCCGACAAAAGTGTTGTTCTCAATGACCGCGCGTTTTGCTGCCCAAATCGCAACCGGTTCGACAGGGCGCTCACCCGGACGTGTCGAAACGACGAGGTTGTTTCGTGCAATCATGTCGTAGGACTCGTACATTGCGAACGAGCATGGATCACCATACTGGCCGTCGATGAAGAGATTTGGATCCGTCGAGCCTCCGGAAAAAGCTGCTCCTGAGTTATCAACGAACACATTCGCCTCGATCAGAATGCGCCGCCCTCCGCCCTTTGAGACGACACCGCGATGGCAGTTGCGTACCAGATTGCGCCGCACGATCACGTCATCACTGCATGGCAGATCTATGGCCGGCTTGCGTTGGTAATTCTTGCCGTCGAATAGTTCGTTATCCTCTATTGTGATGTGATGCGACTGATTGAACTTGATCAGATACAGGCGATCGTCATCCTGCATTGGATCGTATGTGCCACTACATTTGGCCGGTGGACATTCATAATGGACTTTGCAGTTGCGAACTGTGATGTAGCTGGTCCAGAGATCGCGGTTGTACCACGCTGCGGTGTAGCCACCTGGTGGATCATTCGTCTTAACGCGGTTCAATTCATCTTCCGGTTCATACACGCTGTCCCCGTGAATTCCATTGCGTCGCGGATTTAACTTCTTGCCTAAATCATCTCGGTAATAAGGATTGGGAAAGATGTCGAAGCCGTCAATCACAATTCCTCGCGCGAGATGAAAACGAATGTGATCGATGATCACTCCGTGCTTTGACTCAGCACGGATTATCAAAGGGTTCTTTGGATCATAACGATAGATTCCGATTGTGTCGGGCCGGCCAGAACTCCGGGGATGTGGATCATCAGCTTCGAGCGGATCTGCCAACGTCAGCGTGAAATCGAGTCCACCCCACCTCGCTTCGCGCCCCGCCTTTCTATAATCACCATTTTTGGCGACGATGATATCGCCGCTGGTTACATGCCGAAGCGCAACGCGCCATGACTTGAAGGGATGGTCGTAGCTACCATTCCCCGTTTTGTCATCACCGTTAAGCAGGTGAACATAAACAGTTTTGGCTGACGCCCCGGATTGACAAAGCGCAACAGCAAGGATGAACAGAATTACGCTCGTCGCCCTTGTGATCATTTGCTGGACTCGGAATCCGCCTCCTGCCAGCGTCCATTAAGCATGACGCGCTTTATGCGACGCATGTTCGCGATGTCTTTGAGAGGATCGCCTTCGACGATAACCAGGTCCGCTAACTTGCCGGCCTCGACACTTCCCAACCGGTCCTGTATGCGAAAGTAACGAGCATTCTCCATCGTTCCTGCTACGATTGCCTCCATCGGGGTCAACCCGGATTCGACGAGTAATTCGAGTTCGCGTTGATACGCCCAGCCTCGTTTCGCATGCGGAACATCTGAATGCGAACCGACGACGACCTTCGCGCCCGCCTTCTTTGCCAGTCCCACGAATGCTTCCATTTGCTTGAATGCGTGAACATGAACCTGCGTTGTGTCTTTGTCGCCGGGCTGTCGCTCAAACACAGCCAGAGTTGGCGAAACAACGACTCCGCGATCGACGATGAGTTTGAATAGTGATTTGGCTTGAGCGGTACTGAGATCGATGGAGTTCCAAACCTGGTAACGCCCCTCACGACGAGCGTTGTTATCGGCGAGCACTGCTTGCCGGTATTTCTCAGCTTCGCGTAATGGAAGTAAGGCAGTACCAAACGATGTCGCATGTTCGATACCGTCGATACCCGCATTGATGGCATCGCGCGCATCGACGACTTCGAGATGGCCCATGACGGGAACGCCTCTCGAATGGGCGGTCTCGATTGCTACCCTGATTAAGGCCAACGGCAAACGGAAGTAGACCTTGATCGCCGAAGCGCCATCATCCACGAAACGATTTACCGCGAGCCGTGTTTCGTCGGCGTCTCTAACGATGTACGAGTCAGCCGGATAAGCTGCCGGAGGTGAGTCGAGGTGGGGACCGCATAGAAAGAGGCGTGGTATTGGAGCAGCAGCTTTTCGCGCAGCATCGTAAGCCTCAATCCACTGTCCCGGATCGCGGATCGAAGTAACGCCATGAGACAGGTAAAGCGCAGGTAACGGATCATCGCCGTCGATGTGAAAGTGAGAATCGATGAGTCCCGGCAGGAGTGTGAGGCCTTTGGCGTCCATGACTTCCGCTCCTGACGGGATCTTTACGGAGGTACGATTGCCTACCGCTGTGATCCGCTCTCCCGTTACGATAACGACCGCATCCGGCACAGGTGGTCCACCACGCCCGTCTATCAGGGTCGCCCCGACGATCGCAATCACCGAGGTTTCTGACGGCTTGGCAACCTGATTGACTTCATGCAGACCGCCTTGTTGTTTTGGTTGTGCACTCAGCAGAGCTGTACCTGTAATCAGGACTACGATTGAAATGAAAGCTTTCATAAATGTTAATCCTGAAAATTTATGTAAATCCTGTCAATTAATTCGTCGCGAGGATGCGCAGCCGGAGCCTGCCATCCTTCTGACCCTGGAAAGGTATAAACAACACACCTGAGCCATTGGCGGTTCCGATGAATGTTCCAGCCGGAACACCGTTGAAGAGACCTCCGCGCCAGTTTGCGCGGCCGCCCGTCATTTGAAGTTCGTATTTGGCGTGTGGCTTCAGACCACTGATCAGTAAGTTTGTCGTCTCCACATTGGGAATCGTCACCTCACCTTCAGTGACAACATCGTCTGTCGTCGAAAACAGAGTGACTGTCCCGCCTTCAATCAACCCGCCGATCAGGTTTACGCCATCAACTAATTCAACTTTTGGCGCGCGCGGGTCTCCTTTGTCGCCTATCTCGAGCACGTGAAGAAAGAAGTCTTCCTTTGCAGGTTTTGCCGGCGAAACCTCCACTCGCCATGCCGCCGGCACTACGGCACGAGTATTTGAACGCAGCAGCTTTTCAAAATCTTCGCCCCAGAATGTCTTCCACATCTTGCGCAAGTAGGGGTCGGTTGGTAGGGGCCCACCTGCTGGAGGATCGAGCGGCCAGTTTTTTCCCGAACCCCATGCACCTCCGAATTCATCGCCCGGAGTCCAGAACTCCCAACCTGGTCCACCTCTCGTAACCACTTCTCGGTCGCGCGGAAGCAGAGAGTGAACGCGCAACCTGCCCCCGCCATCTTCATAAGTGAAGGTTGATGCGTTTGAGTAAGCAGTGCCGCCATGTCCAATGTCTTTGCCCGGTTGAGACGGTGATACCTGCGGTTTGGATACGCCGTGCAGTAACCACACTTTTTTCAAGCTGGGATCTGTTGTGCGAACTCGATCAAAGACCACCATCACGTTGTTGCCCGGGGTATAAGCGACTTCACGAGTGAACCGCTCCATTTTCGACGGTTGATAGGCGTGCGTCGCATTGCCGCGAGCGTAAACATACGAGCCGGGCGCGTAGTCAGTGACTTCCATGTTACCCGTGGCCCACAGGTCGCGAGTGCGTTCAAAGTCTTCGCGGCTGCGAACGGTGTTCCAATAACGTGACGAGTCCATTCGCTGACCGCCATCATTCGCCGCCGGCCAGAGATTCTCGGCCCAGAAAAACTTCTCGCCGGTCTGGTAGACGAGCATCGAGTTGTGCGCGATTGTGCGACGGTAGTAATTCAGATAATGCGGACTCTCGGTATCTGTGTAGTCAGCCCCGCTCTCCGTCGCAAGATAACCCTTGTGATAGATGACAAAATGATTCTGATCGAGATGATCGTGCTTCGCGAGATAAGGACCGGAGTTGAACTCGATCCACGTTGAATCAGGTCCGAAGCCATCACGCATGATGAGATGGCCGACTCCCCGGAAGAAATAAGTTCGCGGGATCTCAGCCTCCGTGCTGTCCGCCGGATTCCTTGGCGTTACGTCAGGGTCGTCCCACAAAAACTGCATGATAGGAACGCGCCACCTGGCTTGGGCCGGCCAGCCGCTTTTTCGCAGCATCCACGCCGCGTAAGGATCTTTAAAGCGATTGACGGCGTACCCGAAACAGATGTTGTCTTCCCATTCGAGATATGGGAATTCATTGTCGTCGTCGCGTGCAGTGGTCCCATCCGGCAGAACTTTGTAGAGATATGTATCTGTGTAGTGATGAAACACGGTATAGCGGAGCGCCGGATCGCTGTTGCTTGCGGTCCGCAATAGTTCGGCCAACATCGCAAGCGGCGCATAGGTAATGCGCTGGTAGTCCATCGACTCGTGATAGCCGCCGTCGGGCGTAATGAAGTTTGTGAGATCCAGCATGTGATCCAATACTGCACGCGCATGTTTCCGCAGCGGAGCGGCGCGTGTTTCAACAGAAGCGTGGTCCTCGATGGCGGTCAGCGCAAACAGAGCCAGAGTCAAATAACGCACGGAATAGTTGTGGAACATGGCCAGTTGCACTTCTTTCAGCGACTGGTCTTCCATCATCTTTTCGGCGGCATGAAGTAGTTCACCCGCCACGCGATCTTTGAGCTGATTGTCGAAGCCTGGATAGTTATAGAGCCAATCAAACGCAAGCGACCATTTCACAAACTCCGGATACGTGCGTGAGCCGACTTGATCGGGCGTGTGAGTTTCTTTGATCTTTTGCACGGCGCGCTTTGCGAAAGTCTCGTCGCCGGTGAGGAGATACGAGAGAGCCCAGCCATCAATGTCGTCGGGCGGTCGCGCCCCTGCGTCGTATCGAGCACGCAGGATTTTGAAGCCGGTGAGTGGGTCACGCTCGCTGAGGAGCATACGCGGACGAGTGATCGCAGACGCCGTACTCGAAAGCAGTACCGTGACCACCAGGGTTAGAAGAATCTCTATCGTACGTTTCATTCAAGTGTATTTTTTGACAGGATTTCAGGATTTTCAGGATTAACTCTTATAATCTTGAAAATCTTGTTAATCCTGTCCAATCGGTTTCTCTGTAAGTTGTGAAATGGCGAGTTCGTTTTGTGGATCCATCTTGAGGGCGCGCTCCAACGCAACGCGCGCTTCGTCGTTCCGGCCAAGCGCCTTCAGTGCCGCACCCGCAAGCACAAAACGAATCGCTCCTGATGGAGGCCACGGCTCCGCTTCCAACATCTTCTGCTCGTCATTGAGTAACGCCAGACGTTCGTAGAGCTTTCGTGCTTCTGCCGCACGCCCGACGTGTTGCAAAGCAACTGCTTTGTAAAAATAGTTTTCGGACCAGGGCTCTTCCGGTTGCGAAGGAGCATTAAGTTCTTCAGTAGCAGCTCGCGTCCACCAACGCTCAGCTTCGTCATGTCGTCCGCCCGCTTCATATTCACGCGCGGCTGCAACGTAGAACTGAGCCTGTGATTGCATCGCAGGCCTGCCAACACCAAAGTTTCGCGGAAATTCGGTTACTGCTGTAAACTCAGCCGCTGCTTTCAAGTGCTCGCCGGCATCTCGATACTTACGCGCGAGCCCGAGATGTGCTTTGCGGTAAAGACTCAACGCCGCATCTTCGCCTTCGCCTGATGTGAACGTCGTCTTGCTCAGTAAGTTCGCCGCTTCGGTGTAGCGGCCCGTGTCGATGTACGCACCCGCCAACGCTTGCACTGCGCTCGACTGCGCAAGTACCGCAGCAGGAGCCGACTCAAATAACTTCACTCGCCGGTCAGTCGCGCCCATTTCCGACAACAACTTGTCAAACTCGATATACAACCGAAAATCGTTAGGAGAGATCTCGACAGCCCGTTGATACTGAGCCGCGGCTTGTTGTTTGTCTTGCGCCGTGATCCACAACGCTCGCGCAAAATTTCGCTGGCCGACTGTGTTCGTAGGATCGAGTTTGACCGACGCGCGCCAGGCCGCCAGCGCTTCCTGGTCGCGATCCTTCGACGCGAGCACGTTGCCGAGATAGTAAGCAGCTCGTCCATCATTCTTGTTTGCATTGAAAACGGTACGCAGTACGTCGATCTCTTCCACACGATGTGGAAATACGAACGCCGGGTCGCCTTTCATGCCTAACGCATATTGCGCGCGCGCTCGTTCATGATCTCCGTTTTTCTCGTACAGGTATCCGAGTGTGTAGTGCAGCATCGGATGAATGCGCGTCTTATCTACGGCGAGACTGCCGGATGGTCCAGCTTTGATCGCATCCTCAAGGACCTGTATTGCCTCTTGCCGTTGACTGATCTTTACATAGTCAAACGCCAGTTCAAGCACCGCATCCGGCTCGCGTGAGAGCAGATGCTGGAGTTGATTCGCGGCGATCCTGGCTTTTGCTTCATCACCCGCCGCCTTGCTGATTTCGTATTGTTCGTGAACTGCCAGGTAATCGATTGGCAACTCGGATACAACCTGATCGATGCGGGCAGCCGCTGATTTGAGATCACCGTTCAATCGTTCGACAATGGCAAGTACTGTTCGCGCCTTCGGATCTCGCGGATCGAGCAGTACTGCCTGTTGCAGATGTTCAAGCGCATGTTTTGTCTCGCCTTTCGACAACGCGATCTCTCCAAGAATGTATCGCGCGAGCGCTTCCCGGTAGCCGGAACGCACGAGCCAAACCAAATGATCTTCGGCCTCCGAAGTTTGACCCATAGCACGGCGGACGACTGCGAGATAGTAATGCGCATCACCGGCATCTTTGTTACGGACGAGTGCCGCTTCAAGATGATTCGCTGCAGTGTCGTATTCACCGCTTCTGTAAAAGGAGAGACCTAAAGCGATGTGGGCCGGTGCGAACCCCGGATCGCGACGCAACGCTTCCATGTAAGCATCTCGCGCCTCACGCTCTTTACTCTTCTTATCGAAGGCCAGACCTTCAATATAGCTTTGCTCCGCACTCGCTGGGTTCCGGGGATCCGGAATGGGACGAGTAGCAGGTTTAAAATCCGGATTGTTGTCTACCGGCGAATCGGTCCGGTATTGAATGAGGATTCGCCCGTCTCGGTTCTTCAACGTGACTGTCAGTGGTTTGCGCGCAGCGCCCGCTGGTAGATCGACGGCAGTGGTAGACAATTTGGCTGGATCTAAATCAATGCGACTCGACTGTATCTGCTTTCCTCCACTCTCCAGGATCAGCTCGGCTTGATTGAACCGTTCGTTCGGAGCGATTACAACAATCGCGCGCTTGTCTTGCTCACTGATTCTCAGCGCCGCGTCGCGCGTAGCTTCATTCCACGCGCCACCCATGCGATTAACGCCGAACCAGTACTCGAAAAAATGTTCGACGCGATGTGGCGCAATGAACTGATGTTCCATCTGAGTTTCAAAACGCCCGCCCTGAAACTCCACGTACTGTCCACCACCATCCGTCAACTTGTCGATCCATATATTGCCGTTCTCGTCTGTGCCCCACGTCCATGTCTTCTTGCCTGGCAACTCGCGGTGATCGGCGACGTGAACGACACCCCAGTCCGATTGCTCGTAATAGATGCCGAAATAATCTCGCTTCGAATCGCGTGCGAACAGTGAAAGAAAATTTGGGACTTCACTAAAGCGTCCGATATCAACTCCCTTCTCTTTGGGAAACTTGAACACAGGCCAGAACGCGTGCGGATACGCTTCACGCATCGGATAGTTGAAACGTAGATCGGGGGCGGCCGGAGCTCCGGCAGTTGACCAGTACCAGTAACGCCCGGGGACTGGGCGGCGGTTGTTCAGCGTTACTTCCGTTTCGAGAACACGTCTTCCGGGTCGCAGTCTCAAGATCACCTGCCACTGCATTCCCTGCACACGTTCTGTATCGCCGACGGCAACGGCCGCGCTGCCGTCTGGTTCGGTGCGAATCACGTAGTCGATGGGCGCGACGGTTGTGAGCGTATGGCCATCAGGAAAGTTCCATTCGATCCCACCGGAGACCCACGCGCCGCGGATGGCAACCATCGCGTATTTCATCACCGGGTTTGAATAGATGAGGTCTCGATTGAGTGTCTTGTCGAAGATCTGATAGACGTGTCCGCCCAGGTCGGGCAGTACCGTGACCTTTAAGTATTCGTTTTCGAGGTAAACGGCTTTCCACGATTTGTCTGTCTTTTGAGTGCCAAGTGAATCGAGAAATGGATACGGATAGACAGGCCGCCACTTGCGGCGTTGCCAATCGAGCAACGCGGGATATGGATTGGGAGGATTGAGCTCGTACGTGGGAATTACAAGCGGTGCTTCCCAAACTCGCGGCACGTCTTTCGTCGTCTGCGCAGTAACTAACTGATTACCGGAGACGAGCAGAACCGCTGTGCTCAAAAGTAAAAGACATATCTTCATAAAACACCTCTCCGTGCTCTACACGAGAAGTCATATGTACAAGATTTACAGGATTAGCCATGATTTACATGTCAATCCTGAACAATCATGTAAATCCTGTAAAACTGGCTTTCGCAATCGAATATCGCTCCACCTTTTCGCGCGACACGTTGTATCCACTGCCTATTCCAGATGGAACATTGATGAATCCATTCGCATCGATTTCGATAAATGGTTCGATGACATCATCAACGTACCAACGACTCGACGCTTCGATGTCTGTCGGAAATGAAAAACCGCTGTGCATCGCCAGGTGCAGAGCCTGGGCCGATGCAATCCCTAACTCGGGCATTGTTCCGACCCAGCACTCCAGCTTCGCCTCGCGCGCAGCCTCGAGCATCAACAGTGCTTCGCTGAGTCCACCGACTCTTTGCACTTTGATATTGACGATCCGCGCCGCGTTTTTTTGTATCAACCGGTTGAGCGTAGTTAGTGAATCGGCGGATTCGTCAGCGCAAAGCGATGTTTTCAGACTTGCTTGCAACTCACCTGCTTCGTCGATGGCGCCGGCTGCCAGCGGCTGCTCGATCATCAGCAGACTAAATTGATCCAACTCACGAAAGATCATCTTGTCAGCGAGCGTGTAGGCAGCGTTTGCATCTACCATCAAAGGAACTTGCGGAAACTGCGCTCGTAACGCCGCCACAGGTTCGATGTCCCACCCTGGTTGAATCTTGATCTTCACTCGTTGATAACCCTGCCCAACGTATCGCTGAACACGTTCGATTAGCTCGTCAAGCGTATCGAAGATTCCGATCGCCACACCTGAGGGAACTGCACGTCGAGCTATTCCGAATAGATCGGAAAGCGCCACACGATTGGTCTTTGCATACGCATCCCAAACCGCGCCGTCGATTCCCGCTTTGGCAAAAGCGTCACCTGGCCATTCCCGCAGTCGTGCATAGAGTCGAGCCGGATCGAACCTTTTTAAATCGCATAACCGGGGAACCAGTTGTTCATTGAGACCGCGCCAGCAACTTTCCGGAGTATCACCGGAATAGAACGAACCCGGCATCGGCGAAGCTTCTCCCCAACCGGCAACACCGTCGTTCGTCATGATTTCAATCAGAATCGAGTCCTTCTCTGCAACAGTTCCATTGCTGATCCGAAAAGGCTCGACGAGCGGTATGCGAACGCGGTGAAGAACCACGCTCTTGATACCGATGAGCTGATTTACTTCAATCGAAGTAGTACTCATGTCATCGTCGCCAGCATTTCGCGCGTTACACGATTGCGCGGCGGCTGACCGTTTGCGAAACGAATTACCTCATCAACAGCCAATGCTCCCATTTCGCGACGCACCTCGAGCCCGCCCGCGGCAATGTGCGGAGTCATAATCACGTTACTCAGCTTTCGTAACTCATGGTCGCTCGGGAGCGGTTCGAGCGGATCGGTAACATCAAGCGCCACTGTTAACCGCCCGTTGCGCAACTCAGCCGTTAAAGCTTCAGTATCGATCAATCCACCTCGTGCGACGTTGATCAGGTATGTCCCATCGGCAAGAAGAGCAAGCCGCCGTTTATCGAACAAATGTCTCGTCTCAGGAGTTAATGCCGCCGCCAGAATGACTACTGAACACGTGCGAACAAGATGATCGAGTTCGGCCAACGTTGCACCGTGTTCGGCAACCGATGTCGCTTGCACATACGGATCGCTGACGAACAGTTCGACACCAAATGGCTTAATCAGCCCGGCGATCGCGCGCCCGATTCGACCGAAGCCGACGATCCCAACCGTGCGGCCGCGTAATGTTTCACCTTCGCTGACTTGCTCGTTGGTTCTGATTACGCCATCACGCATCTCTGCGGCATACTCCGGAATTCGCCGGACGAGTGTTAACGCCAGCGCCAGGGCCATCTCTGCAACTCCACGCGCCATGGGATCTGCCGCGTTCGTTATGGTGACGTAATCAAAGATCGGCTCTGCGACGCGCGACTTAACTTCCCCACCACAATGCGCAATCAGCTTCACTCGCGTCTGACGCCCCAACATGTCGATCGTTAGAAAAGGTGAATGCCACGTCGTCATCAACACATCTGCATTTGCGATCTGCTCTCGTAACAGCGGTGAATCTTCCCGCAGAGAAGATCTCGACCAGTCGGCTACCTCATCGAGCCTCTTCTGCTCCGTCTCACTAAAGAAGTGCGGGAACAGAACGTCACTGGCCAATACGAGAACATTTAGTCGTGTCACTTTGCAGTTTCCTGATTGCTACAAAAAGGCACAAAAAGATTTCTGTTAATTTTTATGCTTCTTTGTGGCGGCACTTATGAAGTCTGGCAACGCAACTTCCGGCTCCTCAATTTCGGGGTGCCAGTACTTCTCCCATTCAAAACTGACGTATCCGTCGTAATTCAAGGTTTCAATCACGCCAAGAGTCTCGGCGAACGAAACATTTCCCCGACCCGCAAGTACTGGCAGCCAGTGTTCCGAGCCGGTAACTGGCTGCGCGTCTCTTAAATGAATGTGGGCCAGATATGGTTCGACGACTCGAGCCGCGTGGGTGATTGAATCGCCAGCGGCCAGGGAGTTTGCTACGTCCCAGATCAGCTTCACGTTTGGATGATCCGCCAAGGCCACGATTTCGGCCGCAGCTTCGGTCCGCGCAAAATCTCCATGCGTCTCCAAGCCAACCTGAACACCTGCCGGCATCCTCTGCGCGATCCGTCGCAGGCTTTCGGCGATGTAGTCGCGCGTTTCTTCTCTATTCGCACCGGGCTGAATCTTATCGGGAAAGACGCGAATGAGCGGCGCCCCCAGTTGCGCGGCAAGTTCCGCATGGGCCAACGCCAGCTCGACTTGCGCAAGGCGCTGCTTCTCATCGGCATCATGAAAGGCGCACGAAGTGTCAATACAGCAGATCTCAATGCCATGATCGTCAAAAGACGCCTTTGTCCGATCCATCTCTTCGGGTACGAACTCAGGACGACTGAGCAAGTCCAGAGTTCCACCGACAGCTCGCAACTCCACACCGTCGTATCCCAGCCGCCGAGCCGCGTCAACTATTTGAAGAACGTCCCAATCGGGACAACCCAGTGTCGAGAAAGCGAACTTCATCGTTAGTTTTATTAACCGCGGATGACGCGGATAAAATCCGGATCTTAATCCGCGCCATCCGCGGTTATATAAGGACGCGCGCTTACGGTGTGAATTCGTATGCTCCTATATCGATCGCCCCGAATACCGGACGCGCCTGTGCAGTTCCCACCGCCAACGCAGTATGCAGCGGCGGCACAAACGCCGGCGGAAACAAGGGATTGATGAACGGATGTCCCGCCGGACTCGCCGGAGCTCCGTCTCCAGTGTTAACGAGTGGACTCGTGGAGATCGGACGAACATCGTAAGTGCTGATGTCCGTAAATCCCGGGTTGGTACCAGTCAAGGTCCCCGTCCACGCAGTTGGAATCAAGGCAGAGCCCGTAGGCACCCAGTTGTTGCTGCCGGTGCTGACTCGTCCTGAGACCCAGCGTACGCGCGTTTCTAAAACGACCTTGTCTATCGGCGCACCGCCGACACGGAAGAACACGTTGTTGTGCATCTCGAGACTCTCGATGCCCTCAAAAATCTCGACGCCCGGACTTACTTGCCCCTGCCGCAAGATGAAGGTGTTGTTTACAAACCGATATCGCCCATCCGTGTGACCTGTACCGTCGCCACCAACGCGAGCCATTCGAGTTCCCTGCGTAGGAATATGCTGAAACACGTTCCCCACAACGTCCGAATCTTCTCGAGCCGTAGTCTGGGTGACGTTCTTATTTCCGTGCGGGTCGGGACCGATCAACTCGATCTCCCCATAAAAACCACCGGAGACCCAGTTGTAATAGATCTCGTTGCGTTCGGCGCGACTCTTTATGTTGTTGCCGCCATTTTGGTCGTGAAGATAGCAATACTGCATGCGAAACACTGAACCCGGATGCGCAACCTCGTCGGTCGCCATGTAAACCGGATGCTGGCCAGTTCCGCTCCCGCAGTGATAGACCTCCACATACTCCATCAACAGCGATCCGGAATCAGTGTCGGCGCCGAGGATGCCGTGCGCCGGGCAATCATGCACAACACAGTCGCGCAAAGTGATGTCGTCCGCGTGGTGATAGATTCCGCGAAAGCTGCCGCCCGTAACATCGAAGGCCTCGAAGACATAGTGATCCGACAAGCGAAACTCGACGGTGTTAGTGCCGCCCGAGATAACCGGACGCAATCCGTTTACGCGGATGCCTCTAATGGTGATCTTGTTTACGGCCGTACCCGGCCGGGTGAATATCAGGTCGCCGGGGTAAGTGGCGTTTCCATCGACTTCAGCCACGTCACCAGGATTAAGAAGCGGCGCAACATCCTGCAACTTCTTGAATGTCCGGGTTGGACCAACCTGATACGTGACGGCGTAAGCTGAGGTACAGCAAAGCACCACCAGGAATATTGTGACTATGAGGTGTTTCATGAATTCTCCCTTCGTTCGCGAGGGTCGAAGCGCCGTTTTCCATGGCGATACTTTTCCGATCGAATCGATTGGAAGAACATCGCCGCTATTTCACACTCTGCTTCGCAATCGCTTGCGCGAGTTTGTAGCGAGCGTGCTCGTAGTCGTTTCCAGCTTCGGAAAAACCAACGGCTGGACCTGAGTCGGAAAAAACACGGGGGACCACTGATTGGAGAACTTCGTTGACTAATGCGTCGAGCTTTAGTTTTCGCGCGAGTGTCAGATATTGATGGTCCTGCAAACCTCGTCGCAGGTTCGCAAGCTGAATAGTGGAAACGGGTCCTGCTATTCCACGATCCTGTTCCGGATGAAGTTTGTCTTCGCCGGGGTAGATGAGAACGCCGTCGCCATTTATGTATCCCTGATCGGCGAGGGGCTTGTTCGGCTGGCCGCGGTTGTCGAAAGTTATGGGATTGGCCCAAACGTTCTGCTTTCTTTCGCCAACCTTTTGCCGGTTGTGCTGCCAGTGCACGCCATGCCAGTAGAAGTAGTTATCGACTCCGTGTTTGAAGCAGGCCCAGATCGTGGCGCGCGGGTCCGTGGCCGGGGCGTCGATCACGATCGCGCCTGCCGCTGGACGACCACCATTGTAGATCCAGTACTTGTGGCCGCGTTGACGCTCTTCAGCGGCGCGTTTGATGTCGTATCCGAGCGGACCTGTATCCCAGACGTCGATCGCGCCGTCGAGTTCCTTCACGTAGTGTTTAGTGACGAAAGTGGGCAGCGCTTTACCGGGTCCGGGGTTGGAGTGAATGTTACCGGCGAGTTGACGGATGTAGTTGTACTCTCGTGGACCGGGTTCGTCGGGAAGATAGAGAAACGTGATCGCAGATGGAAACTTCTGTTTAAGGAAAGTGATCCAATCATCGGCTTCGCGCCAGGCGTTAGTACGCTCGTCGAATATCTTGCCTGGCCCATAGAAAGTGCGCGGGATGATCTGGTTTCCAACATTTTCGCCCGGACCTTCGTAGCCTCGTTCTCTCGAAAAGTCCGTACCATCAAATCGCCCGTGCGCCGCCTGCACTGCTGTTTTGTCGTACGCCTGGACCAGCTCGATGCGTTGACGATGCGCGAAGCGATGATACTCTGCGTCAAGATCTCGACCCTGATATAGCTTTGGCTGCAGACTCTCGTAGTACACCATCGCCTGCATGCTGTTCTGGTCAGGAAGCGTGAAATCGAAGAGCTCCAATTCAATCGGAATCGTGTGCTTCCGATCATCCGCAGTGACGACGACAGTTCCGTTGTACATACCCGCCGGCAGATCTCGCCGCGTGTAAATTTCAACCCAAATCGCCTGGTTGGAATTGCCGGGTACGTTTATTGGGAAACCACCGCGTCCTTTGCGAGCATTTTCCGGAATCAATTGCACGGGCTTCCAACCCGTGGGATCTTTTGGCGCGGCAGGCGATCCCTGTTTATACACCCAGTCAGCACGCGACGCCTGCTGGACGTTCATGTAGTTGACGGAAAAGATCTGAATCGGCCGTTTTATGTAGAGCGTGGGATCGAGCTGCGGAGCGAGATATTTGATGCCGGCCCGTCCATGTGTTTGGCGTAATTCCGGTAGAGCAACTGACAGTGCAGTGAGACCGTCGTTGTCGGTTTCGACGATCAGTTGAAACGCGATGATTTCGTTCCGCGCTCCGAAGATTTTGATCTTGTGACCATCCCAGGTTGAGTTTGCTGCTTTGTTCGGGTTGTTGAGGTCATCGCGCTCAATTTTCTCTCCGTCGTTCACGGCCCAAATCGCACGCACGGACGCAGCAGCACTTGCTGTAAAAAGGAATAACAGGAAGACCACAAAACCCGCACTTAACCTGCGAAGCAGGTGTGAGCATAAAGCCTGGGGCCTAAGCCCCAGGTAAGGTGGATGAATAATTTGTAGCCCGTGATAACGGGCGACAGAGCTCAGTTGCATCACGCGCTTTCGCCCGCTACCGCGGGCTCAAATTTCGTCAACCAATCGATCCTGGGGCTTACGCCCCAGGCTTTATGCTTACACCTGCTTCGCAGGTTAAAAATTCATATAGCCAATCGTTCATTTCTCAATAACAGACACCGGCTTGACCGTGAACACATCTGAACGAGTCTTGTCTGACTCAGTTGGTACGCGACCCGTGACGATGAATGCCAATCCAACCAGAGTCGTAACTACGGCATAGATCCCGACGATCAGCCGATCGCGTCCGGCAGAACTTGCGACCACCAGTAGAAAACAAGCCAGTCCCATCCCGGTCGTGACTTTCCCAACCAGCCCCAATTGCCCGCGACCAGACATGCCGGCAGCTCCAAGTTCCGTCGCCGGATCAATTGGTGTCGCCAACTTTGCGAAGAACGCGTCAACTCGTTTGCCGAACTCGCCTGCTGGTTTTATCAACAGCACTGGGACAAAGAATGCGAGAGTAGTCGTGACCGCCGGAATCCCGATGAGATACGTCTCATTGAGCCCCATGCCACGGTAACGGTTGAGGTAAAAGTTCACGAACAACGATGTGATTGCTCCGACAACGTAGGCACATACCGCCGACCACCACGGTCCACCTTTGACGAGAAATCCATAAAGCAGCGGTAGCCCGAGCGGAATTAAGAACATCGACTCGAGAATGAACAACAGTGTGAAGATCCCCGTAGCGCCTTGCGCAAACAACAGGGCTACACAAATCATCACCAGGCCAACACCAAGCGACGTGAGCCGGCTCGCAGTCAGCATGTGGCGATCGGATGCGTCCCTGCGCAGGTATCCCTGGTAAATGTCTTTCGCAAAGATTCCGGTGATGATGTGGTTGTGCGCTGATAACGAGGCCATCGACGATGCCAACATTGCCGCCAGCAGCACGCCGATCATTCCCGGTGGAAGGACTCGCAAGCCCATCGCGATGTATGCCGCTTCCGAAGGCTGCTTCAGACCGTTCGCCGTTGTTCCAAGCGCCGGTAAAGCGACACGCGCGATCAGTGGCGGCAGGTAGAAAATCACGCTCCCAATCGTAAACAGCACCATGCACAGGATCGCGATTCTTTTTGCTGACTGCTCCGTGTCAGCGCAGAAGTAACGTTGTGCGTTACCGAAATTGTTGTAGCCCGTAGTTTGTGAAACGGTGTAGACGATCAGAAACAGCCAACCGTAATCGCCCGCCAAAGGATTGAAATAACCTTGCGGTGCGTGGGCGATGAAATTGCTAAAGCCGCCTACATTCGCGAGCGAGAGGACCATCAACACGCACGCAATCGGAAACAGGAACATGAACTGAAACATGTCGGTGAAACACACCGCCCAGTACCCGCCGAGGACCGTATAAGCCAGTACGACGAGGCCACAAATAATCACGAGGTACTCGACCGGAATTCCCAGAGCAATTGACATGAAACTCGACAATGCAAACAGCCGCACCGATCCAAACATCAACTGGCTTGGACCAGTGAGCGACGAAAACATCTTGTGAGTTCCCTCGCCGAAGCGACTCCGGATGTATTCAACGACTGTCGTGACCCTTGAACGTCGCCACGCTTGCGCGAACACAATGTAGCCAAAGAAGAATGCCGGAACGGCCAGAGCCATGAGGAACACGCCAATCACGCCTTGCCGGTATGCGAAGCCGGCGCCTCCGGTGAATGTCCAGACAGAAAATCCGGACATAAACGAAGCCATTCCGGCGACCCACCACTCGACCCGATTTCCGCCCTTCAGGAAATCAGCACCCACACGCATGAACCGCATGAAGTAAGCGCCAATACCGGCCATCAACAAGAGGTAACAGACAAGCACGACGTAATCTATGACGTGAACTGAACTGTGCATGCTGTCTCCTTTACGGCGTCAGAAACTCTGCTGAAACTCGATCGATAAACAAATGGGCGTCGCGATGCGTCCGCAAAATGGATGCGGGACATTGTGTGCTGATCGGCCCTTCCACCGTGTTCTTGATGGCTTGTCGTTTCGCTGGACCCGGCGCAATCGCGAATAGTTTCGGAAGCGCCATCAATGTCGGAATCGTCAACGACAACGCGTTTCGTGGAACTTCATCCAGAGATGTGAATGCGCCGTCGTTAACCTGCTGGTTTCGACAGACTTCATCAAGTTCGACAACCTTCACCGCTTGCGGATCATTGAAGTCACAGAACGGCGGGTCGATAAATGCGAGATGACCGTTCTCTCCGATTCCCAGCACCGCAAAGTCCGGCGGATTCGCTCGCAGAAGTTCGGCATAACGATTCGCTTCCTGCGCCGCGTCGGGCGCGTCACCTCGTAAACCATGGAACTCTCCGATCGGAACTTTGTTCACCAGGCGATCGATTAAGAACCGGCGAAAGGATTGCGGAGCTCGATCATCCATTCCCAGGTATTCGTCGAGATGAAAAGCAACCACTCGGGACCAATCAATATCCGGGGCTTCAGCCAGATTAGCGAGAAACTCATTTTGCGACGGCGCTGAAGCGAAGATCACATTCGCCTTACCACGCTCTTGAATCGCGCGTCTGATCTCCTCGGAAATAACAGAAGCTGCGGCTTCTCCCATTAACTTCCGATTCTCGTAGACGTAAACATTCAAATTATCCGCGCGAAAACTCTCCATAGTTCTCCTTCACAGGGTTTACATGATCAGTCAGGATTAACATGTAATCCTGTAAATCATGTAAATCCTGTCACCCGATTTCCGGACCAGCAATCGCAAACACGAGGGGACTGGTTGGAATCGCCAAACCCTGTTTCATTCGTATCAAGTCGCGTTGTTTTGCAAAACCACGTTCACTCAACAACTGCTGACTCTCACCCCAATTTCGATTGACGTCCACGTACACAGCACTCGGATGTAATTGTTCAAGGAGCTGATCGAGCGCTTCAACTGCATCGCTTCTTTGCGCGGAGACAATCGGACCAACATAAGCAGCGTCGCTACCTGACCGCGCCAGCGCATAACCCGTCACGCTGCCTTCTTCGCTTCTCGTTATTACAGGCCGCACACAGGAGCTAGCGAGCAACACATCCAGCAGCTTTGAACGATCGGCGCCGAATGCGCGGGCGTCGAGTTGCAAAATTTGCCGCTGCGTGTCGGAATCAATCTCTTCCGGCTGTCGATCAAAGCTGGCTGCCTCGCCTCTTCTGGACCATCGCTCGATTGAGGATTCAACCTCGAACCCGATTCGCTCGTACACGTACTTGCCCTCCTCAGTGGCATCCAACTTAACGACCGCAACTTTGTGGTCCAAATAACTGAGCGCGGTCTGTAGCAACTTAGTTGCGATGCCTGCCCGGCGGTTTTCAGGTCGAACCAGGACCATGCCAATCCACGCTAACTCACCTCCGTAGCTCGTCGTTGTCGTAGTCCCCACGACTTGATCATTAAACACTGCCGCAAAGCAACCATCTGGTTCGAGCTGAAGAAGCGTACGCCAATCACTTTCCGTCTGGTTCCACCCTGCCAGCCGTTTCAAATGCATTGCCGCAGGGATGTCCGACTCGCGCAGCAAACGTATCTTTACTCCCGACGGATCCTGCATCGCCGTTTAGGTCAACGCTGACGCGTGCTCTGCCCACACGTTATTCGCCGGCTCCATACAAAAATCCGCCATTTGCTTGATGTTCCAGTCGATGGGCCAGCCGAATACTCGACGGAGATGCAACAACCAGGCGAGCAGTCCTTCGTCGGGATGAAAATAAAGCTCGAGTAGCGCCCGTGCCGTTTTCCCTCCGGTTTTCATCGTGTATTCACCGCTCGGTAACTGAAAGTATGTGTGTATTTGGAAGCTGCTTGCCCCGCGCAACAGATACTCAGCCGCGATGCGTCCGGAGACGATGTTGCCGGTGGCGCTAATCGGGAGCTTGCAAACGGGAATCACTCCCTGGTGCTCGAGTAAACGCATGTCCCTGAGCACCGCGAGATTCCGCGCGCTCAGATCCGGACCGCCGTAAGCAATTCCACGTACTCCGTCGAATTCACGATTGGGGTCAAACAACCGGTTCGCATAAACAAGAAAATCAGGCACATCTTCACCTGAACATTTCTCATTTATGGTGCGCAACATCTCGAGCTGAAACGCATCATCAAGAATTGCGTTGAAGACTTTCAGACCGATCTTGATTGAAGAGGGAGACGCTGCTTTCCGGATCAGGTTGGTGACCCGGATTAACCACTGGATGATGATTTCCGCCTGCGCCGCACGGTCCGAACCCGCAAGCGTGGGACTAAAATCTTTCTCAATCGGCATCGGCGCGTGGGAATAATGACGTTGCCAAACTTCCAGCAAGCGCCGCGTCGTGTACTCGTATTCGCCGGTCTTCCATTCTTTTTCACCTGCACTCGGCAAGTGATACTTGCATGAAGGGGCTACCAACACCGAAACAGGCGCCGCGACCGACAACGCTTCGTCAAAGAATTCCAGATACTTGTCGAACGTGTCGTACCAGCCGCGTCCTTTCCATGACACTGTCCAACCCTCAGTCTGGTCCTGTCCCACGATTCGCTCAACCACCATTCTCGTTTCTTCTATTGCCCATTCACTCATCGACTGAGCACCGGAAGCGTCTTCGGCGATGATCGACTTCAGCACGACGAAACCGAGTCCGTCTTCGCAGTCGCGTCGCACCTGCGAGATGTTCAACGACAGTTGACCTGATGCTTTGCCGAAGGGGTTCTTGATCGAGTGGTCGCCGTACTCGCTACTCAGCTCGATCTGATACTGTTCCCTGACATATTGCTCCAGTGACTCGGGTAGGCCGCTGCGAAACCGCTCGTAGTCGCGAACGAGTGCCGCGCGTTGTGCGGGATCGATCTGAGGATGTCCGGTCACAAAAGAAAACATCATTCAACTCGAGCACGTGGCCTTAAGCGTGTTCACGACAGTGTCAATATCATCGAGCTCGTATGCGTTTAATTTGGGTCCCCACGGATCGTATGCTGCGTCACGAGGAATGATTCCAAGACGCGATATGGCATACAGAATCCTGCCGATGTAGCCTTCCATCGGAGCCACGAAGAGTACTTCTGCAAGCTTATCGACGACGTCGGATAAAGAGAGAAACCGCGCTGCGTTCGCTTCGAAATGCGACCTGATTAATTCAGCCTGGAGCTTGCAGCAAATCGCGCCTAGTCCGATGAGGGCAGCTTGCGCACCTCTTCGTAAGCTGTATCCGAGGAAACGGTCTTCACCGGTGATCAGCAGTTTCTCAGGGTGTCGAGACTGAATATGACGAGCAACCTCTTGATAAGTCATGACACTATCGAGAGTTGCCATCTTGATGCCGGCAACGTTAGGCAGCGATAACAAGTCATCCAGAACGCTTGTGTCGTAACGAACTCCCCCCGCCGCCTCGTACAGGTAGAACAAGATTAGAGGCATACCAAACTCAGCCAGCCGCGCGTGGTGCTCCACAATCAGCGAGTCTCTCGACTCGTGATGTCTGAGCCATGAAGGCGGATAAGCGAGTAATGCGTCTGCTCCGTGTTGAGCAGCGGAAGACGCCATTGCCAGAGTCGCGTTCGTCGCTTCCTGCGGGCTCGATTGCTGGTTGTGACCCACACCGGCGATCAGGGGTTTATTTGGCAACGCGGCGCGCCAATCATCCATAACGCGTCTCGCGGTATCCGCATCGAGATGAAGTCCTCTGCCGGTGTGCGCCCACACGGCAACACCTGCAATCGGTTGCGCGCACATGTACGCGACGTAGGCTTTATGTGCGCGTTCGTGAAAACGACCATCGCGATCGAACATCACCGGCGCAGCCGGAATGAGGCCACCCATCAGCGTAGCCTTGAGTTGATCGACAGTGGTCCTCACCTGCGGCATCATCCCATGTGTGGAACGGAGAGTAGACTGTTCTGAATCAAGGTTAGCGCGCCCTTCAGGCTCGGCCGCACTTCAAAAGCCGACGGCCGAATCGCAACACTGTGAGACCGAGGAGCAAGCAGGTTGTGCCTGGTTTCTTCAACAATGATCGGCTCAATCAGTCCCCATACTTTTGTGATCTCGCCTCCGATGACGACAATCTCCGGATCTAATCCGTTGATTAGACCGGTGATTCCGATGCCGAGGTAGCGTGCAGTTTCCCGCACCGCTTCCGTTGCGGCCGGGTCGCCTGCATCTACTAACTCAACCAGTTTGCGCATCGTAGAAATTCGTTTGCCGTTAGTAGTGCGCAATTCGGCGTAGCGCTTGAGAGTTGCCTTGTCTGAGGCGTACAGATCCCAGCAGCCGCGCTGGCCGCAACGACACTCGTCGCCATTCAAGTCGATGGGAATGTGTCCGAACTGGCCCGCAGTGTTGTTTCCGCCGCGATAAAGCCCGCCATCAATCACAACCCCACACGCCAGTCCAGTGCTCACACTCACATACAGAAGGTTGCGCACTTGAGCGTACTGAGCTTTGCCGTGCCAGATTTCTGCCAGCGCCGAACAGCGCGCCGAGTTGTCGATGATCACGGGAAGTCCCGTGGCTTTTTCCAGTAGATGGACCACCGGAACGTCGCGCCAGGGTAAGACCACGGAGAGAAGAAACTTACCGCTATGATTATCTACGAGGCCCGGCAGGCTCACTCCTATGCCGGGGAACTCGATGAACGAGTCGTGTTTGGTACGAAGCTTTCGGATTTCCTTTCCAATCTTGTTCAAAAATGCTGTTGCATCAGATCCGGTGTCATAACTGGTGCGAGCGACGATGCGGTTGTTGAAATCACTGAGGGCCAGAATGGTTTCATCAGCTCGAATATCGACGCCGAACAATCCGAAGCGCTTGCTGTTGAGGCGAAGCGGCGTGGGCGGCTTACCACCGATCGGCGTAGTTCTTCCCGAGCCTTCTTCGATGATGCATGAATCCTTCAGCAGCTCGCCCGTGATAGTTGAGATCGTCGCCTTATTGAGACCGCTGATCTTTGCGATTTCAGCGCGTGAGATTGGTTGTCGATCAGAAAGGATACTGAGCAGTATCCGGCGATTGACCAGTCTGAGCATGTCATGGCCGGCTGCTTTGACGTCGGCAAGATTCGGTTTACGTGTGAAGCGATGACGCCTTTGAAGTGTTTGATTCTTGGCGAGCTGTTGCGTCAATTTTTTCACCTTTACCGAGAAGATCTCTCCCGCAAAGGCGCAAAGGCGCAAAGCGCTACCGCGTTTCTAAAGGGTTTCTTTGCGCCTTTGCGCCTTTGCGGGAGAAATATTTCTTTCCCCCAACGGCGATGCGGACTTTTCGTGCAAGCCCGCTAGAAGCTTAAACGCAATCGAAGTCGCACAGATCGACGATTATCAATCCCTTCCTGCGAGGTGCTGATGTTGTTACGCCCGAAATCAGGATTCACATTGACGTTTAGGATTTCAAGCTGACCCGCAGGCGTAACACCGACATCGAAGTCACCCACATTAGCAAAGGACAGATCCAGCGGCGAAAACAAAGGGTGATTGAAGACGTTGTTAAAGTCGGCGCCCACTTCAAGCTGCGTCCTCTCACCAAATCTGAAGTACTTGCGTATGCCAAGATTAACTCCCCAGGTTCCCGGACCAGTGAGGAAGTTCCGTTTCGCTATCGCGGGATTGTCGAACAAATCTGCTCCGAGCGGCGGCAGACCAAAGGCAGCGGGGTTAAAGAACTGATCACCGGTGAGGTTCGCGTAAGGATCACCGAGGACAGTGGGCCGATAAGTGTTTGACGAAAAGTCGCCGACGGCATCGATAAATCCGCTGCCGACATTGCCTGGGCCAAAGAACCCAAAATTGCCGCAACTGTTGCAGACCCAGAAGGGGGTGAAACCGGTTCCACTCTTCGCAAACATGTTCCAGCTCAGGTCCCATCCACCCACGACACCCTCGGCCCACTTGGACATGGATTTGCCGTACGTACGCTCACGTCCTATTGGCAGTTGGTAAGTGCCATAACTAACAAGGCGATGGCGCGAAACAAAAGAGTCGCGGGAGAAATCGACGTCGGGAGCGAATTGGTTGTAAAGAGTTCCACCAAGTGACGAGTTGCCGAGATCTGTGCCGCTCGACTTCTGGTCCAGCAACGTGTAAGACACGTTGAAAAGAAGACCACGTGCGAAGCGTCGATTAACCTCGACCTGGAACGCATGCGATCGTCCGTGGCCGGTATTGCCGTAAGTGGCTAAAAAGTCGCCGAGCCGCGGAAACGGTCGCCGCGCTGCATCTGCCGGCGAGACAATGCAGTCACCTTCATCGATCGGATCGCAAAGATCGCCGTCCTCGTTGTGAATTCCGAACGGGATGTTGTTGGGAGGCAGTTCGTTCAGGTCGCGACCCGCGATCAAATCATGTTGTCGCGAGCCCACGTATGAAACTCGTAAGCCGAGGTTGCCAATGAACTCTCGTTCAAACGTGGCATTGAACTGTTCGTAACGCGGAGTCTGCAAGTCAAACGGAATGGCATTCGCAGCCAGCGCGGTGAAGTCAGTTGGATCGCCGACGCTGATTGTGCCGCCACTAAACGGCGTGATGCCGCGCGGATTGATACCGCCGGGAAGACCCTGCGTGCCGCGCTTCTGGACACTTTGATTGAATGCATTAGTGGCCAGCGCATCACGCATGCCCTGGGCGGCGGAAGTCGGGTAGTAAATCCCGTAACCACCGCGAATGACATTCTTATCGCCGAGACGCCACGCGATACCCACGCGCGGGGCAAAGTTGTTCTTATCAGTCTTTACCAATCCACGTCCTACTCCAGCCTGGTCCGCCGTGACTACGCCATAAGCAATGAAGCGTGGATCCAACAATGTGAGAGTCTTGTCGCTGGGAATAATGAAACGCCCTTGAAAGCCAGGGTTGACTGACGTAGTCGGATCGAAGTTGACCATGAGATCGTCTTTTTCGACGAACGGAGTGATCAATTCATAACGCAGGCCGAGGTTGAGAGTTATCGACGGTCGAATCTTGTAATCATCCTGGACAAAAAATCCGTCTTCCCAATTCGAGACGTTTAGGTCGCCTCTGCGAGTTGCGCCAACATACGTAACTGAAGACGGCGGTAACCCGAGCAGGAAATTACTGTAAGCGGTAAACGAAGTGCCGTAATTTATGAACCCGCGCGGATTACCCCGGGTGGCACTGAAACCATCGACTGCCTGATTTCGCACAAAGTCCGCTCCTGCTTTGATTGAATGGTTACCTGTGGTCCAGGTCATGCTGTCCCCAAACGTCGCCAGATGTTGATCGAGGTTGCGGTTGATGCTGCGTCCGCCGTTTCCGATTCCCGTAAACGGAGCGAAAGTAAACCGGACCGGACCCGCGGTATCGAGCAAATCCGAACCGAGGATCGAGCCAATCGTCGAGATCTCAGCGTCGTTGAATCCCACACTCGACAAGAAGTCGCGATTGCTTTGATTGCCGCGCCGGAAGAGATTTTGAATGTTGAAACCGCCTCGCAACTCGTTCACGAACGTGTTCGAAAATAGATGCGTGAACGAAAGCGATAAGGTGTGATTTGTCTGGTGTTGAGAGAGCAATCCGAAAGCCGGTAACGGACTAACCGCGAGATTGCGACGACTTCCCGAATTGTCCTGGAAATTGTAAACCGCGAAAAATTTATTCCGTTCGGAGAAATCGTGATCGATGCGCAGCGTCGCGAGGTCTCTTGTCAGCAGTCCCGGCAAGTTTCTCACGAAGCTTCGCAGGCGCCCGTTGTTCGCATTGAACGGAGTCGCGGGATTTGTGTGGGGGTAATACCCATTCATGATATTCAACGCGATTGGGTTGAGAAGTCGTGTGGGAATGCTGAGCCAGCGCCGCGTGGTGCCCGTAACAATGGTGTTACTGGCCAACTCCTCTGGCGTGAGTAAAGGCAAGACTGCGGCTGCCACTGTTGGTCTGCTATTCGCCGCGATCGCCGTGAAATTACCACCCAGAACCAGGGAAGTTGGTATCTGGCTTGATCTCAATTGGACTGCATTCAAATCCCAGCGACGCTCGTACGAAAGGAGAAAGAACGTCTTATCGCCTGCCTTGGGAAGTGGACCGCTGATGTAACCGCCGACTTCGTTTAGATTGAACCTCGATTTAGGAAACTCTTGCAGGTCGGCAGAGGGGAGGAAAGCGGCCTGAGCATTTTTATCCTGAACAGTCCAGGCCGCGAGCGCATCGTTCTTGTTGTTGTAGAACAATGAGCCGTGATAGGCGGCGCCGCCGCGCTTCGTTTCCACGCGAATGTTCGCGATTCCGGAATACTCTGCCGTGAAGTTTTTCGATAGCACAGTGAGTTCGCCGATTGTTTCGAGCGAGGGTTGACTACCCGTCGGTTCACCGAAGATCCCGCCGTTTGTCCTTTGACTATCGAGCGAGAAGCTGGCCCCGTAGCTCTGTCCACCAATGAACTTGAAGCTGCCATCGCCATTTGGACCTTGCGTGATATCCGGGTTCAGATAAAGAAACTCGTAGATGTCTCGACTATCTCGTGGTATTTCAATCAACTGTCGATTGTTCAGGGTCCCGGCAATCACCGGTTGTTCCTTTTCGATAATGCCGGCATCAGCACCGCTGACGAGTACATTCTCACTTTGAGCTCCAACCTCAGTGCGGACATCGGCGCGTACCACGTCAGAGCCCTTCAAAACAGCATCGACCTCGGTCGTCTTGAATCCCGTAGCGCTGATGCTGATTTTGTAAGTGCCGGCCTTCAGGGCGGCGGCTTCGTAATTTCCCTCGGAGTCGGTGGTAAGGTCACGCGAAAGGCCGGTGGTTTGATCGGTGATTTTAACGGACGCATTCGGGATTACGGCGCCATTCGGATCGGTCACCGTACCGCGAAGAGTTCCCAGGTTTGTTCCCTGGGCATAGATGGTGGCACTAACGCAAAGAAGCAATCCTAAGGTGAGTCCACTGCTGACGATTGTGCGTACGATTCTCATATGCGACTCCTTAATTGAAACTGCGGAACATCTGGGCTGCCGGCGAACCTTCCCGCTCCTATACTCACGACCGCGGGTTAGTTCATGTTCTTAACGAACTCTCCAAATCCTTGGCGCTTCCCCCTTTCCTTTTTGGTTAGTTTGAGATTAGAACTAACCAGCCGCTGCGATTGGAAATCTAAGCGCGCTTGAATTGTTTGGCTTGGGGACTCGACTTTGAATCCGGGTTTAAAGAATCTAGCGGCTTATAGCATTCCGCTGCGACCGAATGCAAGAAAAAACGGCAAACTTCTTCTCTGTGCAACCTGGCTTTGCCTCGAAAATAGGAATCGCACTTGGATCGGGTCAGTACAGGGAGCGGTAGCGACCTGGTCAGTGATCAGCATGCGATAGTTCTAACGATCTTGAGTTCCATGGTTGACCAGGTCGCTATCGCTCCCTGTACTGACCCGATCCAAGAATGATTTCGGATTTTCGAAGCAAAACTCATCATCGACGCGGAATCAGCGGCAGGATCAACGCCGAACGGTATCGATCGCTGTGATATATCGTCTGATGCGCCACCACTGAACGCGATGCATTCGCAATTAGTTCACTCGTGTTCAGATTGCGATCGAATCTCGGGAAATTACTGCTCGAAACGTATAGCCGAATTCGGTGTCCAGCCTTGAACACGTTGCCGGTGGCCCATAGATCAATCGTGTATTTATACACCTCGCCGGGTACAACCGCCGTCGCCTTCGCGGTGCCGTCTCGATATCGCGCCCGCACGATCCCATCGGTTAAGAATCGTGCATATCCCGTTTCATCTACATCGACCAGAAGTGCCGTGAAATCCGTATCCACTGCCGATGTCGAGGCGTATAGCTCTAACGAAACAAAGCCGGTAACTTCCACGTCCTGAGTCAGGCGGTCACTGGAAAAGACGAGCACATCTGAACGGGATTCGTTTGGCCTCTGATCAGCAGGACCAGGAGGAAGCGCACGACCACAACAGAGTCTCCCGCCAATCGTAGGAACTGGATTGTTCGGATCGTAGTCGAACCCATCGGGTCTCTCTGAACTCGGAGGAGTTTGGTTCAAGACTCCATCACCGGTAACACTGTTCGCTCCCTTCAGTGAATGAAGGTAATACCTGGTGTATTGGGTTCGCGCTAACGGAAACTCCTGCTCATCGCGCCAGACATTGTCTCCCATAATGAAGAGGCGAACCGGCGCTGAATTTGAATACTCGTTGCTAATTCCTTTCAGCGAGTAGTCGAACCATTTCAACGCGATGGCCGTCAGATCCACGACTGCGCTCTTTCCGAAAACTACGTCGCCGATCTTTCCTTCCGCCGAAGTTGGCGCATGGGCCCATGGCCCGATAATGAGTCGTTGACCCGCACGCGCCTCGGTTGTGGCCGCTTTTTCGTGCAGTCCCATGTAGTTTTTGATCGAGCCTTTCAGAAAGAGGTCGTGCCAACCACCTCCGTGCAAACCCAGGACTTTCATCTCCGGGTAGTGGTCCGACACACGCCATCTCTGCCAGAAAACGTCGTCACGTTCGTGCGCCAACCAGTCACGAAAGTAAGGCGCCAATGCCGGCGGCTCTGCCGTCTTGAGAATTTGATATTGCCCTAACGGCAAAGTCTTCACCCATTCTTTCGGCGACTGACTACTTTCTGCCTGACGGCGCAACGTATCCACCGCAAGACCAGACGTCCACGAACTAGTGAACCATTGCATCAATGCTCCGTTTTGATATGTCCACCCATCGTAGTACTCCGAAGCGGTTACGTAAGGGAAAATCGCGACCAGGTGCGGAGGCACCGCCATCGCGGCGAGCATCTGCGTCGCTCCGACATAAGAGCCGCCAAACATTCCCACCTTTCCATTTGATCGATCGAGTTGGGCCGCCCACTCAACCGTGTCATAACCATCTGAACTCTCATCGCGAAATGGATAGAAGTCGCCGCCGGATTCGTAGCGCCCACGAGTATCTTGTATTACGACGACATATCCATGCGACGCTAACTCGTTAGCTATTGCTGCTTCGCCGGCGCGGTTATATGGCGTACGCTCGAGGAGCACGGGAAATTTTTCATCACTGATGGGACGATAGATGTTGGCCGAAAGCAGCACACCATCTCGCATTTTCACTTTGGCGCTCTGCTCGATTGCAACTCGATAGCGTGTTTGGGCACTTGCGCTCGCGTTGCTACCTACGAATACGACTACAACCAACATCCAGAGAGCTTGCTTGAGCTGAGTCTTCATATATGTTCTTCTCATCACTTAAACAGGATTTACATGATTTTTCAGGATTAGCATGTAAATCTTGAAAACCTGTAATCTTTTGTCAAACGTGCTGCATGAAATAAATGAGTTGACTTGTAAACTGGAACGCCCAATTAAACGCGCGCGCCGGATGATTCACGTCCAGTTTCACCGCCAGGTCCAGAAAACGTTTGAAACGCTTCCGGTAAATATCTCTGCGCTTACGGTCATTCGTGAAGAAGCTACCAAGCGCAAACGTGTACGCCATCTCGGTGTTATGCATCTCCATGTCTGGGCCAATCGCGCCGGGCGATGCGTTTGGCTCAAACGCTGCGAAACAGTTAATGACGTAATAGGCCTTGGATCCGTCCGGCACGATTCCCTGTCGATCGAGAAAATCGCACCACTTAATTACCATCTGTGGAATGCGAGCGTCGTTCGTGAGCGTCCAATAATGAAAAAGTGGATCCAGCAGTAAGGCCATCATCCATGCTGAAGTGGCGCCCGGAAAGGTAGCCTCATTCGGATCGTACAGTTCCCAGTTCTGGCGCAACGAACCATCGGCAGGGCGTCCATCGGGAGGTTGTTGCTGGTGCCTGTTGTAAGCATCAACACACTCGCGCGCCTTCGTCCAATACTTTCGATCACCGGTCATTTCCCAGCCGTGTAGGATACCAAGTAACCCATATCCCTGGTGACGTAATGTCCAGAAGTTGCGTCCGCGCTCGGGATCGACGCCCAATGGGACCGGCTTAATCAGGTCAGGCCGGTACACTGGATTCTGATGTTCGAAACAGTATTGCGCCATCAACTTGCCACAAGCGAGCGCTCGCTCATCTCCCGTTAGCAAGTAATGGATGTGCATCGCCCTGGGATAAACATACTTCAGATCGGGGCCTTTGAGCGTAAAGATGCCGGCATCCGGGCCATTCAACTCCGTGTGTTCTCTTACGAAATTCGCAGCATGATACGCGGCATCCAAATACTTACGTTCACCTGTTCGCACGTACATTTTGTAGTAACAGGAAGTTCGATCGAACAGCCACTCGTGATAGACCTGACTATCGAGGTAGGCCAGCGAGCCGGGAAAGTTCTTTTCGACGAACCGATCGTAGCTGGAATACTCACCTGAGGACGCGGCGGGGGTTTGCGGACCGACGATGCCTGAAGCGCACATCCAATCGGCGGGCAACAGCGCCTGAACTCGAGGACCCGTAAGACCATGCTCATCGATCAGCGTCTTTGCTACGGCGACAAAGTTTGATTGTGTCCTTCGCGTCGGGTGATCGAATTGAACCGTAACACGCTGGTTTTTTTGTTTTGAAAAGTCGGCTTTGAACTGGACGAGTACCGACCTGATGGATCCTTGACGACCGCCCGTCCGCCACGGTTCGAGTGAACGCACAGCAGCAACGACTTCAGTTCCATCTTCCGCCAGCACTCTTACCTGACGAGGATCGTTCAGAAACCCAGGCGGTAACGGCAAGCCGAAACTAACGACCTCTTCGCGCAGATCATTCGCGCGTCCCTCGAGCCTAACGATCACACTCTCCGACTTGGAGAGCAGCTCCCGACGTGCCATCGGAATTGCCAATAAAGCCAGCTTAATGAACTGCCGCCGTGATGGTTCGTAATCCGACATAGCTTATAGACCTAACAACCGCGCTGCGTTTTCATAGTAAACCTTGCGCAGAATCTCCTCCGGCAATCCAATCCCATAAATGCGCCATCGTCCCTGCGGCGGAATCGGTGCCGGTGCATAATCGAAGTATTCATCTTCAGTTTCCAGGAACCGGTAATAGATCTCGTAAAGCTCGTTCCCAAAGATTTGTTGTGGCGTTTCAGTTCCGTGCGGCGTCGCGTCTGTAGCAAACAGAATGCGGTCCTGGTACTTATCGAAAAACTTGCGCGTCATTCGTGGTTGCCGTCCGAGTTCGCCGATGCGGGCGGCGATATCGACGTACATATTTGGGTACCGATCCAAACACTCGCTAACGTACGGCAGGTTCTCTGAATTCGCAGTATGAAGCGCAACAAACTTTGTTCGCGGATGGCGCTGCATCACGCGATTCCGAGCTTCCTGCAGTTCCGCGTTGCTGGGAAAATCTTTACCGTGGAACGACCAATCCGGATGAGCGCTTAGTTCCTCATAACGTTCGTTGAATCGATCAGTTGGCAAAAAGAACGCTTCGGGATCAGAGACGTGAATTGCGACTGGCATGTTCAAAGCGCCGGCTGCTTCCCACATCTCGTCGAATCTCCTGTCGTCGATCTTGACCAGAGGACCTGTGGTCACGTTTTCCCGCAGGTATAGACCAAGAGTCTTGAGCACTTTCAAACCTCGCGCTCCTGCTTTTTTCGCTGCTTCCAATTGATCGGCCTGGAATCTCGAATAATTAGGCAGCTTGATCTTCGCGTACCAGGGTTCGGTAAAAACGATAAATCGGTCAGGATGTGGTTGCTGCCAATGTTTCACCGTCTCTTCAAGCAAGGGTCCATAGCCGCCGGTCAAGTTCACCATGATGCGCACGTTCTTCGCGTCCATTACCTGAAGGACTTCAGCCGGCGTCGCCGTATGCCGAACGACGTCCCGTGCACCTTTGCGATCGATCCACGAGAGATGCGAATGAAAATCGATATTAGGGAAACGTGAGCGCGGGACGTGCGTCTCGGGAACGTGCAGCATGCTCTTCGGTTGATAATCTTTGAGCGCCAGCGGCTGAACGCTTCGGGCCTGAGTTTCTACTGCCGGTTGAGCGTGAGTACTATTCAGAACTTGCGAACCAACCGCGCCCAACCCCGCCGCAGCAATTGTCTTCAGCCATTGTCTTCTTCCCCGTAGAGTCATGCGTCCTCCGCTCCGTGGCCGCGGCTACAGTCGTTCGAAATAGTTTGACAAAGTCGCCACACGTATTAGATAAGTAACGTTTGTTAAGAACTTGAACTAACCTTCGGTACTGCGGGTTATAGCATTCAGCAACTGGCCTGACAAACTCTTTTTTTGACTGCCCACGATTACGCGTGAATTTGTCTGACATCAAAACTGCTTTGACCCGGATCGTCGCAGATGATGATTCTGTCCTCGGGCAGAGACGTGCGCGACTTTCGCGTCTCTGCACTCTCTTCCTTGACCGCTATGGCGACGGCCCAGTGTCGCTGCTGCGTGCTCCCGCGCGAATCGGTGTGCTGGGCGAACACATTGATTACGTTTCGTACTTGCCAACAGCATCACTGACCTTTGGCAGCCGTGAACGCGATGCGCTCATGCTCTACAGGAATTCCGGTGACCTGCAAGTCCGAGGAGCCTCGACTTCCCCGAATTATGAACCGTCGTCGTTTAGTGTCTTAGAAGAGCAGATAGCTACGTTGGGACAAAACGTCGCCGGCGACTGGCTCTCGTTTCTTTCTGAGAATGGCGCTCCCCCGCCACACTGGCAAAACTATCTAAGAGGAGCGGTAAGCTTCGCGTGCGCTAAGTTTGGCAACCAGATTAAGACTGGCTTCGATTTCGCGCTCGACTCCAACATTCCTCCCGGTGGTGGAGCTTCGTCTTCTTCGACTTTAGTAGTCTTCGGAGGCGCTGCGATCCGGGAAGTGAATGAGATCTCGTTTACTCTTGAAGAGCTGGCGCATGACTCCGCTCTGGCCGAGTGGTACATCGGCACGCGCGGGGGGTCCATGGACCACATAACTATCTGCCTGGCGCAAGCCGCTCGTGCTGTTCTGATCGATTATTCAAAAAACGGAACCCGCCACGTCTCTTTACCGGATGATCCCTTTCACTGGATCACTTTCTTCTCCAAACCCGCGGATAAAGGGCGGGAGATAATGATTGAGTATAACGAGCGCGCCGCTGTGTCGCGCTTGCTGATTCCGGCGTTCTTACAGAAATGGCAGCTCACCGGCGCGGAACGTCATAACGCCTGGACCGGTGCGATCGATGCATTCGTAAACGGCTCACTCAGCGCACTCAACGAAGCTGAAGATCTACTCATGACTCTGCCGGAGACGATTTCAGTAAACACATTGCGTTTGGATTACCCGGATACTTTTTCAGATCTGGAACGATCGTTCCCTGCTCTCTTAAACGACACTCCACGTTGGCCACTCAAGCTGCGATCGCGCGCCCTGCATCATTTAGGAGAAGTCAAGCGTGTCGCACATGCAACACGCATTTTGGATTCGATTCAAAGCAACTCGACTCCTGAAAGCCGGTTTGAAGCGATGCAACAACTCGGCAAGTTGATGGACGAATCTCATGCGAGTTTGCGCGAGCTTTATGGTGTGAGCACGACCGAAGTCGAACAGTTAATCGATATTATCCGTTCTCACCCGCACGTCATCGGCGCGCGTTTGATGGGCGGCGGTTTTGGCGGGAACGTATTAACACTGACAACCAGGGAATACTCACAGTCTTTGATCCAGCGTGTCCAGAAGCATTACTACGAACCTCAGCAGCGAGATGGCACGCGCGAAGGATCAATCATGATCTCAACTCCCGGTGATGGTCTCGCGCACGTTGATTTTGATGACGTGTGGCGTGAAGCCATAACTCACGTTAACTCGAATGCGACTTCGTATTCCACGAATCTGCTCGATGCGTTGCCTGGACCGGCTTCACAGGAAATCTGGCCCGTGATTGTTGCCGCAGGAAAGGGGACGCGAGCATCGGCCACCGGTCTCAGCGTTCCTAAACCAGTTGCCGAAGTTAATCACAAGCCGGCGATCGTTCACGTCATTGATAGTTTGCGGAAAGGCCTGGGGCCAACGCGACCTCCGCTGATTATTGTTTCACCTGATACAGAATCCTCGGTAAGGGACGCGCTGGAGGGCGAGGAGGTAACGTTTGTTACTCAACACGAAGCGCTTGGGACCGGCGACGCCGTTTTGCAGGTGCATCAATTGATGCACGACTTCACCGGACTGACGCTCGTTGTCTGGAGTACGCAACCGGTTATTCGTGCGAAGACGTTTGAGCGCACCGCGAAGTTAGCAAATCTGTTCCCGGCCTACGACATGATCGTTCCGACTGCATTTCGACAGCATCCATACGCGCCGATAAGACGCAACGAGCTTGGCGAAGTTCAATCAGCAGCAGAAACTCACCTGGAAGGCGCCAGCGCTGATGACTTCGGCGAAACCAACATCGGAATGTTTTTGCTGAAGAACCAGGCGATGTTTGAGGTGTTGCTCGATCTGAGAAGTCGCTACTGGAACGAGTCGAATCATAACTATGACCGCAGTCGCGGTGAGCTGGGTTTTCCTAACGAAGTTATCAACGCTCTTGCTGAACGTCAGAACGGCGTGTTTGCCTGTGCGATTGCCGACTGGCGAGAAGAACAAGGCATCAAGCAATTAGCAGACTTGTCCGCCTGTGAGCGATTTATTTCGGAGTTGCGGCAGGAGAGAGAGCTATCCACAGATTACACAGCTTACACAGAAAAGAATCTATGAAATCTGTGGATGGTTTGGCCGTGGCTATTGCGCGCAAGCCGATTTCAAACCTGCGCTGGTGGATCGGCGGTCTCCTGTTCGCATCTACGGTGATCAACTACATCGATCGGCAAACGCTGTCGGTGCTTGGGCCATACCTTAAGATTCAGTACCAGTGGAACAACCAGCAATTCGCGACCATAGTCATCGCCTTTCGCGTAGCTTATTCGGTCGGACAAACGGTCGCGGGTCGCTTCATCGACCGCATCGGAACTCGCAAAGGTCTTACGATTACGGTTATCTGGTATTCGATCGCCGCGATGTTGACGTCGCTTGCTGTTGGACTGCGCAGCTTCGCGTTGTTTCGTTTTCTGCTCGGCGCAGGTGAATCCGCCAATTGGCCGGCGGCCACTAAAGCTGTTTCGGAGTGGTTTCCGAAAAAAGAACGCGGCTGGGCCGTCGCGCTTTTTGATAGTGGTTCTTCCATTGGCGGCGCAATCGCGCCGTTGCTGGTTATCGGCCTGTACAAGTACGTCGGCGGCTGGCGACCGGCGTTTGTGATCACCGGAACGTTGGGATTTCTTTGGCTTGGAGTATGGCGAGTGCTCTATCACCCGCCGGAATCTCATCCGCGAATAAGCGATGCTGAACTAGAAATGATCATGCGTGATCGCGCCGGCTTGGAGGAGACGAATCATATCCCGCAGCGCTCCAGATGGCGCGACTTGATCAAGTTGCCGCAGACGTGGGCTGTAATAGCGGCACGAACGATGACGGATCCAGTTTGGTTTTTCATTACCGACTGGTTTGCGATTTATCTCGTCACCAAAGGCGTTAATCCGGAACAAGGACTGCTCGCCTTTTGGATTCCTTTCGTAGCGGCGGACCTCGGCAACTTTTTCGGCGGTGGTTTGTCGAGCTGGCTCATAAACCGTGGCTGGCCGGTAATCAAGGCGCGCAAGGCCGTCGTTGTATTTGGCGGGCTGGGCATGACGCTTTTGATCCCGACAGTTTTTACGTCAAACCTGGTGGCACTTGCCGGACTATTTGCAGTTTCAACTTTCGCATACGCCTCGTTTTCCACGATGGCTCTTGTGCTGCCATCTGATCTTTATCGAAGCGAATCTGTAGCAACTGTTAGTGGAATGAGTGGGACCGGCGCGGGTTTGGGAACGATCATATCAACTTACTTGATCGGTTACGTTTCAGATCATTATTCATTCGAGCCAATCCTGATTACTGCCAGTTTAATTCCACTGCTCGGAATGATATTGGTCTTGGTTTTAATACGACCCCGAAACCAGTTGGTTCATGCCGGCAACTAGAGACACGTAAATGCGCAGACGTACGTTCATAAAAGCAGGAGCGACACTCTCGCTCGCGACAGCCCTGGGCCAAACGAAAGCTCAGGAGGTCCCGACTCATAACTGGGACAAGTACGACTTCGGTTCAGGACCGGCAGTGACCGAGCGGCTAAATCAAGGACCGTTTGGAATCGAGCAGGACCAGGGGTGGTACACAGTACTTGTTACTTCGCAATCATCCAAACCTGTAAAAAACTACGGCCTGGGTTTAGTCGGATATACGTGGGAAGAGGGTGGGCCTTCACTCGCCGCTCGGGCCGGCAAAGAAACTCTCGAGCAACACGTCGAGAAAATGGCCTCACTTCCGTTTGTCGATGTTCTTTACATTCGTTGTGACTGGCGCGACGTTCAATCCGCCCCGGGAAAACTCGATTTAAATCCAGTCTTCAAACTGACCCTTGACGCAGCAAAGCGTCACAATCTTCGCGTTGCTTTTCGCATTCAGATGTCCAACACGGAGGGTCAACCGGAGCGCCTGGCGTTGCCTGATTACCTTCAGAAACAAGTTCCGCTAGTGAAAATAGGCAAGACGTACGGCGCTAAGGCGGATTTTGTCGAACCCAGATATGACCACCCCAGGTTTCAATCTGCTTTCAAAGAGCTAAACGAATTACTGGTCCAGGAATTCGACAACAACTCCCTGATGGAATTCGTCGATCTGATGATGTACGGCTTCTGGGGCGAGGGACATACCAGTAATCTTCCGAATCCATTTCCTGATTACGTGGCAGCCGAGAAGACTTTTCTGGAAATGACAAAACTCCAGTTGGACCTTTGGAAGAATGTTCCGCTCGCCGTGAATACTCAACCTGACATCAGCAACGTCGGCAACAGAGAGGCGCAGGACCTCTGCGTGCGATCTGGTTGTTGGCTGCGTTCCGACAGTATCGTCATTGAAGAGCCGATTCAGATCGAAGAACTGGCAAACCGGCCGCCGTGGTTGGCGACGATCATGGAAGACGGCTATTACCGGCAGTACAAAGTCGATCCAAAGTATCTTCCAAGCGATGAAGCGGGAGTAAACGTACTCGAGAAATGGATGCTGCATGCAATCGATCTGGGTGCGAATTACTGGTCTCTCTGGACAGAGTCTGACAACCTGCGCCGCTATTACGAACGTTATCCGAATGGCTTTGACACGTTGCAGAAGCGTCTCGGTTATCGAGTGCGTCCTTCATGGATCTGGCAGCGAAAAAGATATGGGACAGATGAAGTGATCGTGGCTGTAACGAACGACGGTGTCGCCGGTGTGCCCGGCGTGCTTCGCTTGCACCTTGAAAGCCTGGACGGGCAGATCCGGTTGCAAGGATCACTCGACGCCGGACAGCCATACGCAGGCAAAATCCGGCAGGCATCATTTCTATTGCCCAAAAACAGCGATGGACTCAAGTTGAAAGTCAGAGCTGAAATCGAAACCAAGGGTGGTAAGCGACGACCGGTGAACTGGGCCACCGCACAGCCAACGAATGCTGATGGGTCGATAACTTTTCAGTTACTTCAACGGAACGATCCGAAATGGAGAAAGGGCGTCTGACCTCGAGCCAATGAGTTATTCAATCGGTATCGATCTCGGCGGTACGAATATCAAGATAGTCGTGCTGTCGAATAACGGCGAACTACTTGAGTATCTCACTTGTGATACCGGTGACTCCGATGGGACGTGGGCTGAGACGATCAAACGCAACGTATTGGAGATTCAAACTCAGCGCGGCGAGGCTCCTTGTCATATCGGTGTAGCTTCACCTGGCCTGGCGGCGAAAGATTGTAAATCCATTGCCTACATGCGAGGCCGGCTCGAAGGAATCGAGGGATTTGTTTGGACGGATTTTTTGGATTCAGTGCACCCGGTCTTCGTATTGAACGATGCTCATGCTGCATTGTTGGGTGAAGTCTGGCAGGGCGCTGCAAAAGGTTACAGCAATGTTGTTTTGTTGACGCTTGGAACAGGTGTCGGTGGCGCGGTGCTCTCTGATGGCCGTCTGCTAAAGGGTCATATCGGTCGCGCCGGCCACCTCGGCCACATATCAGTTGATTCCGATGGCGCGCCGGATATTGTGGGAACTCCGGGCAGCCTCGAAGAGATGATTGGTAACTACAACATCTCAGACCGATCCGCAGGTCGATTCAATTCCACACGCCAACTCGTCGAAGCACACTTGAAGGGCGATCCTGAGGCAACACCAATCTGGCTTAGGTCTATCTTTCATCTTGCGGCTGCAATCGCGTCGTTCATCAACGCTTTCGATCCCGAGATAGTCGTGATTGGCGGCGGCATAGCTCAAGCCGGATCCGCGCTGTTTGAGCCACTCAGTGACTATCTCGATCAATTTGAATGGCGGCCGATGGGAGTTGGAGTTCCGGTTAGAGCAGCGGCACTGGGCGAAAGAGCAGGCGCGATCGGCGCCGCATACTATTCGATGCTTACGGGATTTACAGGATGACCAGGATTCGATCTAGTTATCATGAAAATGCTGAAATCCTGTCTACACAACTGACGAAAGGCAAGCATGACAAATTTCAACTGGCTGTTGGATGGCAGCATTGTCGGCCTATACCTGCTGGCGACTATGGTCGCCGGACTCATGGTCAGAAAGTATGTCGGCAAGGTTGAGCAGTTTCTGGTTGCCGGCAGAGAGATGGACGTCTATCTCGGCATCGCATCACTCGCAGCCACTGAGTTTGGCATCGTGACGTGCATGTATACGGCCCAAAACGGATACGAGAAGGGCTTCGCGGGCGCGACTCCGGGCATCCTGATGGCGCTCGCCATGGCAGGAGTTGGCTTAACCGGATTTGTGATCAAGCCGCTTCGTGACTCTGGTGTCATCACGATCCCCGAGCTGCTCGAACAGAGGTTCGGCCAACGTATACGCTGGGCTGCCGGAGTGGTGATCGTGCTTGGCGGCCTGCTGAACATGGGCGTGTTTCTCAGGACCGGTGGTCAGTTTCTCGTACTTGTTGCCGGACTGGACGTGAGGTATCTCGAAATTATGATGACTGCGCTGCTTGTTGGCGTGGCCATCTACACCATTCTCGGCGGAATGCTCTCGGTTCTGGTTACAGACTTTTTGCAATTCGTCGTGATGAGTGTGGGATTGATCCTGGTTACGATTCTTATCTTGATGAATGTCGGTTGGGAAAAACTCGTCACTGCGGTAGACACTAATTACGGGGTGGGCGGCTTCAATCCTTTTGTGAACCCAACGATGGGATGGCAATACGTGCTGTTCAATCTCATGTTGAATACAGCGGCAGTGCTGACGTGGCAAACGATCATTGCTCGCGTGCTGGCCGCCAAAGATACCAACACGGGACGAAAGGTTTACACGCGAACGAGTTTCTTTTTCGTTTGCCGGTTTTTGATTCCAGGCGTCTGGGGCATCGCGGCACTCGCGACGCTTGGTCCAGTTGCAAACACACTCGAGGCAATGCCGCGCTATCTCAGCACTGCCGTGCCGGCGGGGCTAATGGGAATTCTAATCGCTGCGATGCTGGCTGCGGACATGTCAACCGACTCGTCGTACATGTTGACGTGGTGCAGCGTGATCTACAACGACATCATGGCGCCGTTCCGAAAGAAGCCGTGGTCGGAAAAAAAGGGCTTGTTTTGGAACCGGACCATCATCGCATTCATCGGCATATTCCTTCTCCTTTATGGACTCTGGTATCCACTCAAAGGCGATCTCTGGACTTACCTGGGCGTGACCGGCACGATCTATTTAGCCAGCATTTCTGTGCTGCTCATCGCGTGTTGTTATTGGAGACGAGCTAATAGTTGGGGTGCGGGAGCTTCGATTTTCGTCAGCGCAGTCATTCCTGTTTCTTATCTCGTTATGGAACAACTGCCATCAACGGCCGCACTCGCAAAGTCGATCGGGCCGTACTATTCAGGTATCGCGACCTACTTGCTTTCAGGCGCGGCCATGGTCGTCGGCTCTTTATTAAAACCGCAGGTTCGTTCGCGAAAGGAGGCTGCGTGATGTCTCAGCATTGGTTCTGGTGGGCGCTGACTGCTGCGTGTGTCATCTGGTATTCGACAATAACGGTCTACGTGGCGATTAAAGGAGCCAGCGACATCAAGAATATGCTCGCTCGGCTCGATGCGACGAACAAGCGAGAAGCAGCGGAAAAATCGTAACCGAGTACGACTGCCAGGGGCGACGCGCCTCGCTCTGCTCGGCGCTTGCCCCTGGCTACCATATTCCGCGCCTTTGGCGCTGTGGAGGCCCGATGATTCGAATTGCGCTAGCCGGCTGTGGTGAACACTCTCGGACCAGTCATGCTACGCCGCTCGCCAGGTACGCGTCAGAACACCCGGGCGAAATCGAACTCGTAGCAGCTTGTGATTTAGACGCGGACAAAGCCGCCGAGTTCTGTCACTCATTCGGTTTTCTTCGGCCCTACACGGATTTGGACCAGATGCTGGACTCGGAGAAACCTGACGCCTGCGTTTGTATCATGCCGATCGACCGGATCGTTGAAATAGGAATCGACCTCTTCGAGCGACGAATCCCGTGTGTGATTGAAAAACCTTTGGGCACTTCACTCGCTGACGTTGACAAACTAAGTCGCGTGGCGCATCAAACTCAAACACCGCACATGGTTTCGGTTAACCGTCGTTTCATGCCGTATCTCAATCAAGCGCTCTCATGGTTGAGAGGCTTAGGTCCGCTCAGGTACGTAAGAGCGGTGCAGGTACGCCACGCTCGCAACGAGGAAGATTTTATTTGGTCAACTGCCATCCATGTGCTCGATGCATTGCGTTACGTAGCCGGCGAGATCAAGACCTACGATGTCGAAGTGATCCGTAAAAAAGGCGCGGCGGTCTGGTATGGCATCTCACTCGCTTTTGTGAGCAGCGCTACCGGCCGGATCGAAATTCTTCCAACTGCCGGAATGGTAGAAGAGTCGTACGAGTTTTTTGGTGAGGACTTCAGAGCGCGCATCACTGCGGGCGCGGGAACACAGCGCACCCTCGAGTGCTGGCAAGAAAACCGGCTCGTCATAGAGGAAACAGCAACTGAAGATGAACCCGAAGACCTTCGTAACGGCGCGTATCGCGAAGTAGAAGAGTTCGTCCGAGCTCTTCGCACAGGCACTCGCCCATACCCTCAGATTGACGAGATCTTACCTTCAGCGCGCATCTGCTTTGCCATCGCCGGCTCAGTTAAGAAAATCGCTAACTAATGAAGTACCAACAAAATCCATTCTCCCGCAAAGGCGCAAAGGCGCAAAGGAAGACGCAAAGCTTACTTAGCGGCCTTGCTTTGCGCCTTTGCGCCTTTGCGGGGATCACCGTTTTGCTTTTCCACGTCTCCGCCCAGGAGCAAAGGAAAGCCCCTGCTGTCAAAAACGACATCACTTATTCTAAAGAAGTCGTCACTCCGCACATCGCCTGGGCCACCAGGCTCCCGCAGGGTCCGCTCAAGAGCTTCTTTATTCCGTCGATTCAATATGGCCGCGACATGGTCGAGTTGATGCAGCGAATCGAGTTAGATCCGACGACCGACTCGATCGATCGCAATTGGGATATCAACTGCTGGGGCATCGGTGACTATTACGGTCACGAGTACCGCGGTGATCGAGATGACTTCCAAACAGTTTATGGCTACGTCGAAGAAGATCTGACCGGAAACACGAAATATGAAGTGATGCTGATTCCCGGCATCAATGGCTGGTCACGCATGACGCGCGCAACTCGCGATGCAATTCTTCGTCGCGTGCAGGATGGTGCGGGTTTGGTATTGCTGCATCCTTTCGTTGGCGACGTGAAAGGACATCCTTTTAAAGGTGATGAGCCTGAGGGTGATCAGCGTATCTGGGATATCTCTCCGTTGGTCGGCGTGCCTGACGATACTGTAAATGAGCGTGGCTATCCTGAGATCAATCGTGATGCAGTAACGAAAGGAAAATGGGAGCTTGATCAACCACACTTCATAACTGAGGGTTTGCCGCTCGAGCTCTTACCCGAAGGCATTGCCGGTGGCTCGTTCTATCAGTACAAACCGCGAGGCGATGTGCTGATCAAGTCAGGAGCGAATCCGATATTAGCGGTAAAGAACTACGGTAAAGGTCGCGTCGTCGCAATGGCCTATGTTGAAGAAGGCTTCACGCCTCAAAGCATCAACCCGACGGAGAATAAAATTTACTGGGACTACTGGGAATATCAATACTCGCTGCTTGCACGCTCTCTGCTCTGGGCCTCCGGCAGAGAGATTCCTGTTCGCATTAAGAGTCTCGACGCCGGCGACGCGGGACTGAAGCTCTCTCTTTCATCGTCCAATGAACAATCAGTCCAAATCGAAGTCACAGGTAAGAACGAGTTTGGTCAAGCGCTGGGTTCAACTCGCGTCGATAAGCTGCTGCGGCCGGGTTCGAATTCGATCGATATACCCGCGTCCAGCCTGCTGTCTGGAATTGGATGGCCGGGTGGTCGCCAAATATTTAACGTTCGTATTCGTGATTCGAAAGACAACTCAACACTCAACTGGGGCGCTGCCACGTTCACTACACCGAAACGCGCGATGATGACTTCGACTAAACCCGCCGTCGATGTCTATAAACGTGGCGAAACTCTGAGTGCGGTGTTGCGTGCAACAGGAAATCTGACGGACCTGCAAATGAAGATGTGGGTTTCGGATGATTTGGGTCGCGTACTCGGCACTGTTTCCGCACCTGCTCGCGGCGAACGCACATTCACGTTTCCTTTAACAGACTTTCTCGGCAAGTTTGTTCTTGTCACCGGTGAGCTGGTCGATGCGCGTGGGGCTATCGTCGATCAGGTTCGAGCTAAACCCGTGATGGTTGTACAGGACGTGCGCCGGATCAAGGAATACACCGCACTCGTCTCTTTCGGAGGCACCAAGCACTACCTTCAGGATGCGCAGATGCGGATGGTCCGCGGCGCTGCCGCAGATACAGGATTTACGTGGGGAGGCGACGTTGACAATTCATTAAACATTCCGCGCGGCACCTTTGGCGTCTACTGGTACGATCGTGGTCCAACAACTCCCGAGGCAATGGAGAAAGCGATTGCCGAGTATCAAAAGACAGGTGACTTTGAAGCGCTTGGTTACCTGACCAAAAAGGAACTCTACAAGCGCACCGGAGATAAGAAATTTCTTCAACGAACACCGTCCTTTAACGATCCCGTTTTCTTGAAGAGTCTCGCTGACATCGTCCGCGCCGCCGCTCGCAATAAAGCCCGCTACAACATGGATTACTACTTCGTCGGCGATGAAGGCTCATTGACTTCATACGGCGACGCTGTTGACTTTGATTGGAGCCCGCACGCACTCGCCGAATTCCGCGCCTGGCTCAAGCAGGAATATGGAACGTTGACAGCTCTCAACAAAGAATGGCGCACGAGCTTTAACGACTGGAGTTCAGTCGTACCCTACACAACTGATGAAGCGAAGAAGAGTCGAAACTTCGCTCCCTGGGCCGATCATCGCACCTTCATGGAGATCACCTTCGCGCGCGCTTACCAGGTAGCTCGCGATGCCGCAATAGAAGGAGACCCGCACGCCCATATCGCGGTTTCAGGAACTCAGGCAACTAATGCATACGACGGTGCCGATTGGTCACGACTGGATCGCGTCATTGACGATTTCCTCTCCTACGATGGCGGCAATCAGTGGGACATGCACCGCTCATTTGCAAAACCGGACGCCATGATTGGCTTCTGGACAGGATATGGATCGCATGGACTAGCCGTCCAAAATGCCATTTGGACAGCCGCTATTCATAACGTTCTCCACCCAAATATCTTTTGGATGTACTCGTTTCTGAACCCGGACATGACCTACTCAGCTTCTGCGCGTGACATGGGCCAGGCGTTCAGCTCACTCAGATTCGAAGGTGTGGGGAAACTATTGATGGAATCGACGCGCCAACAGGATGGTATTGCGCTCTACTATTCGATGCCGTCGATTCACGCGGCAAGCATTCTCGGATATCACCAACGTAGTAGCGATGACGACGATGAAGCGCCGGACAAAACGCGCTTGAGCTTTGCTGCAAACAGAGATGGGTGGGTGAGGACGATTAAAGACCTGGGGCTACAGTTTGACTTCATTTCTTCTGAAGAGGTCGCTAAGGGTCAGATCTCGAATGAAAAGTATAAAGTCGTGATTCTGCCCCTCGCGTACGCATTATCTGACGAAGAAATTCAGCACCTCGAGGAGTTTGTTGCGCGCGGCGGCGTGGTTATCGCCGATTCATCTCCGGGGTTGATGGACCAACACTGCGCCTGGCGCTCAACTGGCGCGATGAACAAACTGTTCGGACATCATATCGGCAAGGGATGGACGATCAATCTCAATAAGACATTCGACCAGTATCCGAAGCAACGCGCCGATAATTTTGGAGGAGCAGCTTATCGCGAGCTGGTAAACGGGATTCTTGCGAAAGCCGGCGTCCGTCCGTCCATACAGGTCTTAACTCCGGATGGCCGGCCGGTGTCGCAGGCACAGATCGCACGTTACAAGTTCGGCAGTGCCGAGATCATAACGATCGTCAAAGAGAATGTAGCTATTAGCGGAGTTGTCGGGAAGGACGGTGTGACGACGTACAACGATGCGAATCTGGGCCAGATCGCTCGGCAAGACGTGACGATAAAGCTTCCGCGGAAAATGTATGTTGCCGATGTCAGATCGGGTAAGCAGTTTGGGAATACTGATGTGATTCACACGTCGATCTTGCTGGGCGATGCTCTGGTCCTTGGGCTGACTTCCGAACCAAACGGAATAAAGATGGATGGTCCGGCTACGGCAAAGCCAGGTGAACACATTTCTGTCACCGTCACGTCAACCACTCCTGGGGGTAACCTGGTGCGCTGTCATGTCTTCGTACCGGATGGATCTCGTTCGCCAATCTACTCGCGCAATGTGCTGGTCCAGAATGGGAGCGGGACCTTTACTTTGCCATTCGCTCTCAACGACCCTCGAGGCAAGTACGTCATACGGGCGACGGATGTAGTGACTGGGGCAGTGTTCGAGAAGACGATCGAACTTTTACAGGATTTACATGATTAACAGGATTAGCATAGAAATCTTCGATACTAAATCAGCTTTGGGCCAGGCCGCGGCTCGAGACGCTGCGAGAATCATCCAGCAATCAATCGCAGAGCGTGATGTCGCATATTTGATTGCAGCGACCGGCATGTCTCAATTCGAATTTCTCGATGCTCTCGTGGTCCAGGATGTAGATTGGAGCAAGGTGGTTTTCTTTCACCTCGATGAATATGTCGGTTTGCCGGAAACTCATCCGGCAAGCTTCCGCAGGTATTTGAAGGAACGGATTATTGATCGTGTGCATCCGCGCGCATTTCACCTTATTAATGGCGAAGCGGCAGATATTGTTGCGGAGTGCAAACGCGTCGGCGACTTAATCTCACAGCAGCAGATCGATGCGGCCTTCGTCGGCATTGGTGAGAACGGACACCTGGCATTCAACGATCCCCCTGCTGACTTCGAGACCGAGAACCCCTACATCGTTGTGGATTTGAATGAAGAGTGCCGCAAACAACAAGTGGGCGAGGGATGGTTTGCCGCGTTGAATGAAGTTCCCCGACGGGCGATTTCAATGTCGATCAAACAAATCTTGAAAGCCCGCAACATACTCTGTGTCGTTCCCGATCAGAGGAAAGCAGAAGCAGTTAGAAATTGTGTTGAACTGGCGGTCAGTCCAATGCGGCCAGCCTCGGTACTTCAGACACACAGCAACGTAACGCTCTACTTAGATCGGGAATCGTCATCGCTTCTGTAAAGACTTGAAAGCAGGATCTATCATGGTTCACGAAATGATCGATGGAACATTTAGACAAACTAACTTAGCGAACGATCGCCAGAGTATCTTGCAAGTGTCTACTTGTGTGGCCGCATAGGTTAGTTAGCCCTGACTTCCAGTCACCTTACCGTTCGTTATCACTACGGCCTTCGCGCGCCCCCCGCGATCGAGGGCATCGAATTTGTTTTCGGATTCAACGTTGACGATGGCATCATCGTCGTTCTCAGCATTTACCGCACTCGCATCAGGCCCATTCGCGAATTCGTCCACTGAACCAAAATACTTACGGCGCAACTCTCGAATGTCCGGCGTACCGGCTTCGGGTTGCAGCCTCGCTGATTCTAACGGGTCGGCGGCTGAGTCTTCGATCGATTGTTGCACAAGGCGGTAGCCTGGTAAGTCACGCCTGATGATTCGATCTTTCTCTTCCGTTGTCAGTTTACTCATTACAGCCCTCCTTCATTTCCTTCGAGGTCGTGTTTCGCATTTTTGTTGCTCACCAACCCAGACCCAAGCAAGTGTACTGCCTTAAGATCTTGAACTCAATCGCCTGGGCGTTAGGAGTGGTTTGGCCATGCGGCATCCCCTTCACATACTGTAGTTTTGCCTGGAACAACGCTAAGGCGGGGAAGCGTTGGATTGAATATGCGCTCCAAAATGCTTCGTGCATCGGTCCACCGAAAAAATTGAAAGGCGACTCCAGCGGAGAATAATGCGAACCGGTGCAACCAATGAAACCAACGGTGCCTCGCCTGAGGAAAGCCATAGCAAGTGAATCATCGGCTGACTTTTTTCCATAAGGACGGCCATTCACTACGCGACCTGCCGGCGTGTCAACAGTCAAAGCGCCCCAGCAGCATCCAGTAAAAACCACGGCGCCGCAATTTGTGGGCAGATTGCTGATGTTGACCGCTTCGCGGTTGGCCTCTGTGTCTTCGCCCCAAAAGCGACTGCTATCCGCGTAATCGCCATGAAGCATGAGGTACACGCGATCACCTAAAAGTAAGTAGTGCGGTGTACCGTCAAAGGTGAGTGGTCGTGACACCAGGATATCGGCCTCACCGGGGAGATTGCGAAAAACGCCTTCAGCAAATGGGCGTGCGACGTTTCGTACTCCTGTCCGCGGCTGGCCGACGGAAGAATCACTAGCTTGGAGGGCGGCGAAAACGAGTTCCGCCCGGTTACCATCAGGTATGCGGCTCACTGGTAGCTCGGGAAGAAAATCGCCGTCGGTATCACCATAGATATCATCGCTCCACACTATAAAGTTGTCCGCGTCGCCGTTTCCTGCGACTTTGCTCCGTAATTCCGGGGGTAAGCAGTCCACTGATTGACTTGGGACAACATCATATCCGCCAAGTATGACTACACCTTTGACTCCCGGATTTCTTCGGAGTTGTTCTCGGACGAGAACTGCCGCCTGTTTGGCAGTGGTCATCCCGACAGGTATCTCGTCAAACACTAGCATCTTTTGGGATTGCAGCGCATGCAGGACGTGGTCAGCCTGTCTTGGACCGATATTGTTTGCCAGCGCCTGTTTGCTGGTGACAAAAAGGAGCTTGGGCAATTGCCGGCCACCTGCAATGCTAAGTGGCGGCAAAAGGTCGGCCGTACCCGATGCCGGAGCTTCTACTTTGTCATTAGGAACCACGCCTCGCGGTTCAACTTCTATCGTCAGGGTGACCTTCGTCGATGCATGTGGAATTCGGAGGTTAACCTCGACCGCCTCGCCTTTACTCGCTACCACTACATTCTGGGCCGCCGTCATCCTCTCGGGCGTTCCCTGTTCGCGAATTGGTTCTATCTCCCGCGTCTCTAAAACAGGCTGATCGGTGTTGGGTTTAGAATCGTTTATCTTGCCTTTTTCGATCGCGATCTGGGGAGTAGGTTTGTCGAAAAAGAAGCTCGACTGCCGATTGTGATCAGTACGCGCCCAGCTAATCTCCGACTTGTGATTCTGCAACACTTTCAGTGTCGCCGGATTGGGGTGGTCAGTGCTTTGCTCTCCTGCGCAAATGCCGAAGAGTCGGCTTGATCCTTGCTCGTTCAGTTCCTGATAAATTTCTTCCGAAAAAGCGTTATCACTACCATGATGAGAGAGCTTCACAAATGAGTAGGGGCCTTCGTTCTTGACCTTTGTGCGAAGCGCTTCCATCAAGCCATCGACTCCAGGAATTCCCGGCGCTTCAAACTGCATGTCTCCGGCAAAGAGAAACTTCTTCTCTTTGTAACCAAAGCTTACAACTATGCTTTGCAGATTAACGGCCGCGCCAGGCCTCCCCGAATCGTCTATGGCATCAGGGCCAGTTCCAACGATTTGTCGATAGAGAGTTACGGCATCCAGGCTGGCGTCGCTTTGGAAAGCATCTGAAATATTGCTCAACGCGGCGTCTGTTGCCTGTTGAATTCGCTCTGCACAGATTGCGAGTTGGTCCTTTGAAGGACCAAGGATGTTGAGCGTAACGCCCTTGGCTTTGAGAGCATCGATCAGTTTTTTGGGGTTGTCGCGGCCGTGACGGATAACGGTTCCATGCTGCTTAATCGTGTCGAGCATCGCCTTGTAGCGACTTTCAAGAGTTGCGGCGTCGGCAAGGAACTGTGCCAGCGAACGGTCGTCTGTCCCCTGCGTGCGGATGTGCTCACGCAAACCAGCAGCAACCTGTTGTACCTGGGGATTATCAGCGACAATCCCCGCATCATCAGTCGCGCGGCCCCACCCTAGAGCGGGGTCGGCCACCAAAGCGAAGTCAGCCACTAACAAATCGTTTGCTACGAGGTTTGGAAGACAGCCAATGTGATCTTCGTGAGCATGACTGACCATGAGGAGTGTCACTCGATAGGGAGGTGTTTGTTTGAGCAGTTCACCAATTTGATCCGGAATCGATTTATGGCCAGCCTTGCCCTTTTGATCTCCAGTGTGGGCTCCATCTATAAGAACAGTTACGTCGCCAAATTGACAGAGCAGGGCGTCACCATATTCTTCGAGGCCGACGTCCAGGAGGTGTATTGCGAAGGGCTTTTGGAGATCTTCACTGGGTAACATAACAATCCTTTCATGGGCTGGAAGTTGAGATTAGAGCTACGTGAAGGCTTAAATCACTTCTTGCTGAGTGCGTCCCAATCGCGAATGAACGGTCATTGGAACTCGTCTAAATCTTGAGAGCACGCGACCCTTCGTCGCTCAGTCGAATATGCTTGTAGGACAGGCTCGGCGGTGAATTCGAGTCGAGTTCAGGAATCCTCTCAATTGACGCGCAACATACGTCCTACCTCATTGAATGTCAATCACCAGGAATCGCGCAGCTTTCGATGTCCCAGGAGGTAGATTCCGACTACCTCCATTTTCTGCGCCATTGTGTTAAACAACAATTGTCATTGACAAACGCGATTTTGAGCCTCTATCATCCTTGAGCGGCCACTGACGTAGGGTGAGGTTGGCCGCAAGAAGCTGCTTGAATCCTCCGAGACGAGCTATCCCTATACCAACCTTTTCCTCCAGTCTCCTTCACAAAGCGGACTTGAGCCTACTATCCCCCAACCATAGAGGAGTAAACCGACATGTTTAAATCTTTCAAGGGCGTCCTAACGGCCCTGGCTATAACCACCTTAATTGCGATGACCGCCGCCGTTTCATATGGTCAGACCACCGGCTCCGTCACTATGAACGCAACCGTCTCGAATTTTGTGGAATTGACTTCCGGCGGAGCCGTCACGCTCACCGGAAATTCCGGTGGCAGTGTTATCACGGACGGTACTGCGAACAGTCCGCTGGCAGTGGTGGTAAATATGGGCGAATTAGGCCCAAGCAATACCAATAGTTTCGTGAATTTGAGCGTGCCGCTCAGACTCCGCAGCAACGTAGCCTACCAGCTCAACATGGTTAGCAGCGTTGCCGGAGCCGGCGCCACGAGCTTCAGTCTTAAAGACACCGACGTAGGATTTGGATTGACTCCCTCCGCACGGCCGGCAAATCTCGCGGCGGGTGTGGACACGAATGCTACCCCTGGCGATCCGACCGTCGGTGGCAGCACGGACGTCAACGGACGATGGGTCTTTGCCGGAGCGAATTCCACTCTCGGCGCGTATGCTGTGTCGGGTGCGGTTTTGAGTGGACCACGCATCAACAAAACCGTCGCCGCGAATAGTAATACCAGTTTAACTGTGCCCGCGATCTTCGCTATCAAACCTCAGTTCTTCGATCCTGCCCCGGCGATCACGATCACCGCTCAGTTTACCGTCGTAGCGCTTTAATCTTTACACAACGTTTCCGCAGTTTAAGTGGTGCCGGCCGTCAGCTTGTTTGCTGACGGCCGACGACCATGTCTCACGTCTATTCAAAGGATCCCGAACATGCCCCAACGAATTATCAAATTACTACTACTTACAACCTGCCTGGTGCTTTCCGCTGTTACTTGTTTAGGACAGTCCACGACCGGAACGGTCAGCATGAGCGCGACTGTTTCGAAGTTCGTCGAGATTAACTCCGGCGGCGCCGTCACTCTTACCGGCAACTCGGGCGGAGGCGTTACGACGGATGGAGTAGTCAATACGCCTCTTGCCGTGTCAATCAACCTGGGTGAGCTTGGTCCAAGCAACACCAACAGCTTCGTAACTGCGCAAGTACCACTCAAACTGAGAAGCAATGCAGGCTATGTCTTGTCGATGAGCGCAACAGTAACCAGTTCCGGCAGCACGACCAATAAAATCGGCGCGGCCGATGTGGGTTTCGGCCTGGGAACAATCACCAGATCAGGAACCGGCGTAAATACGACCGGCACGGACACGAACGCTACTTCCGGTGATCCGACTCTGGCAGCGAACGGAGCGGTGAACGGAGCGAGCGGACGTTATGAATTCACTGCGGTCAGATCGAATCTCAGCGCCTTCTCTTCAGCCACCACCGCGCTCAGCGGCGCTTTCATCATGAACGCAGTGCCGCGAAGCAACAGCAACGGATTAACTGTGCCGGCATTCTTTGCTGTCAAGCCTCAGTTTTTTGAAAACGGAACCACCACGATCTCCGTCACTTTCACCGTGACCGCCCCATAAATGCGATTACGCAACCTTATATATTCACTGCTCGCGGTCCTGATTCTCGTTGCTGTTGCTCAGACCACTTCCGCGCAGGCGCTGGACATCAGTAGTGGAGGTCAACCAACAATTACGGGCGCTGTGAACGGTTCGGTAACCGGCAGTGCGAGTGTGTTGAACGATCTGGTGGTGACTATTAATTTCGGCGAAGTCTCGCCGCTTAATACCAATTCAATTGTGAAGGTAACCGTGCCGATTGCGATTCGGAGTAATCAACCATATCAGGTCGCGGTTTCAATGACTGGCTTGAGCAATGCGAATGCGCAGGCCCTGCAACCGTCAGATGTGGGGTTAGGTCTGCAGAATATTCGCGTACTGGGTGGCGCCGGCAAAATCTGCACCCAAAGCACTCACATCATCCGGGCGCCTTTCGACAATGATCCCGCTACCAGTGCGACAGTAGGAAGCAGCGGCCGCGTGTCTTATCCATCATCGCTCGGTAGTTTATCGGGTTCGACCATCATTCTTAGTGGTCCACAACTCTCAAAGAACAACAGCGTCAACCGCCAGCAAAGCGATGGTTATGTTTTTGACGCTATCTTCGCGGTGACACCGCAGTTTTTCGCGACCGGAGTTTCTTCCGCAACCTTGATATTTAGTATCGCGGCTGGTCCAAACGTTCCCTGCTGAAAGGGTTTTGATCGATGCGGCCTACAAATATTACAGCCGTTCTGATTTGGTTTTTTATGACGGTGGTTTGCGTGAGCGCGCAAAGCCCGACTCCCGAGCCCACGCCTCAACCTGGTGGTATAGGCATCTCGCTGGCTCCGGCACGGCTTGAACTGGAGATGCAGCCCGGCTCAGAAACAACAGTCGTAGTAAATCTCGACTATCACGGTACCGCAGAAAACGCACAACCAGTACGCATAGTTGCCAACTTGAACGATTGGACCATCGATCGCGATGGTCAAGTGCAATTTGCAAAGCCCAACACGTTACCCAACTCGGCGAGTTCATGGCTGATCTATAGTCCGGCTGAAACGACGGTGACACCAGGGAACCTGCATGCTATTCGAGTCACCATCTCCGTTCCGAAAGATGCTGCGCCGGGAGATCATCTGTCGGCACTGATCATTGAACAGCGGGCTGACAACATCAAGCTCAACGAAAATCGTCGCCAAATGGTGATTCGCTATCGAATGGGGGCGGTGTTCTATATCAAGGTGCCGCAACTGCGTCGCCATGGATCGTTGGAGAGCCTTCGCGCTGAAGCAAAAGGCGACCAGGTAATCGTCACTCCTCTTCTCAGGAACGACGGCAACAGTGTGATTCGTCCGCTTACTTCATTAAAGGTGACGGACAGCTCCGGCGTCTCTATCGCGGAGTTGCCGCAAAAAGAATCGTTACCTTTACTTGGCGGCGCCGAATTGATCCAGCCCCTCGTGCTCGAGACGCGCCTGGCGCCGGGCTCTTACAACGTGAAATACCGGGTAGATTTTCAGGACGGCAGTAGTCCAACGGAAGGAGTTACTGAATTAGTGGTGCCGCAGTCCCAACGAATGTCAAATGGACCAACCAACCGTGGGCCGGCTGGGGTTTCATACGAATGACTAAGGTTACTTTCAGTGCATTATTGGGAGAGTCAAGTGTACCGCCGAGTGAAACGCGTGGTCCGCTCAATAAAGAATCGAGTTGCGGTGAAATCTTTAGCTCACTAATCGCCGCAGGTGAAACCAATGATCCGGTGGCGCTCACGTCGGCTACCGAGATTTGACTCAGTTCGGCCGTAGTTGAATCCACTGCGGCCGAGATCTTGAAACTGCTATTTGAACGCACGAGCAAAGGCACCCGAATTACCGGGGCTTTACCGTCGTTGCTCGACAACGTCACCCGCACAGTACTGCCGCTGCTCATAACATTCACATCAATGTTGGGATGAGTGAAATCGGGCAGAACTGAAAGAGCGACGGTTTCGCTGACGGCGCCCTTGAGCGCCACGGAGCCGCGGCTTGTTTGCGCCTCAACGCTAACCGGCGCAAGAAACACTACTGCCATCAGCATGAGGATTGGCATGTAAATCATGTTTAATCCTGCAACCCTGTCCAAAATGATTGTGAGTGTAGAACACAATCAATAACCGCGCACTTCTAGAAAACATGCATACCCTGCTCCGAGTTTTCATGATCCTGACTCTCGCCTGCGTGGTGATGGCGCGTGAGCCCGCGCCAAATAAAACCGGAGCACAAGACGGATCAGTAATCATCGTTGACGAACGCGCCCTCGTAGGACCAAACAGTGCGGCACAATTACGCGGCGGGCGACTGTTTCTTCCCATTGCAACCATCGCGCGGGCACTCGGCGACACACTCAGCTCCGATTCGACATTGCGCATCGTCACAATTCGTCGCCAGAACGGCACGACCGCGGTTTTCAATGCTCAATTGAATGAAGTGCGCGAGAATGGCGCTGTTATTCTCACCGTTTCCGGCACTGCCGATCTCGTCTTCCCTCCAACACCTGACGAGCTGATGCTTCCCGCGGAGATCGTGTCGGCACTTTTGGACGTGATAGTCCGGCGCGACGAAAACCAGGCTATCGTGATTACTCGCAAAGGCATTCAAGCGCAGACGATTCGCACCGGAGCTAAGCATGCGCCATGGGAACTTTTTCAACTCGAGTACGATTACAACTTCAGTCGATATAGTTCGTCGGGCGATCACAGCCTGGTTCTGCGCGGCACGGGTCGTATCGGCGATGCGAGGTTGAGCTTTATCGCAAATTCATCTGTCGGCGTGACTCGCAATTTGCGTGCGGTCCTACAGGGCGGAAGTGTCAGGCTGGACCGTCCCAATGGTCAGAGCTTCGTTGGAGGCGAATTCGGTACTGGCACAGACGTAGAATTTCTATCTGCGGCCGTACGCGGCGCGCTCGTCCAATTGCCTTTGAATCGGGTGCGATTGGATCTTTTTGGCGGGCAAACAACTTCCGGAATACTGGAGACGCTCCCACCCGATTCTACTCTCACTCCGAATACAACGAGTCTCTTCTCACCTCTTACCATTCGCTACGACACAAAAATACTTGGAGCAATCGCAACAACTGCCACACCGGGTCAACGTCAACCAGACTTCACGCTCTCTGCCGGAGCTATGCACTTCGGCGGTGCAACTCGCGAAGGCAATATGCTCGCTGGTGGCCTCAAGTACCTGTCGGGTCTTAATCGCTTCCAGGCCGATCTCGCCGTGGGCCAATTCTCAGGCATAAATCGCGATGGCACTCGAAGAACAGGATCCGGCATCGCAATGAATCTCACTGGTTCTTATCGCCTGACAGAGCAACTACTCTTGCAAGGTCGCTATGCTTATGTGGGCCCAACGTTCCTAAGTCCTCAAAGCGGATTACACGAACCTACCAACCTCGCCGCCGCAGGCGTGAGTTGGCAGCCTGAGCGATGGCTGACAGCAGCAGTAAGCGCGAGCACTGCAACCACACCTGGAAGGGCAGGACAATTTAATCGGTACCTAACCGCAACTGTAAATCTCGCGCCGGATAATGCCTGGCCGGCTCTCTTTATCTCTCACACGCAGAGCGGCACAACGCAATTGAGAAACTCCGCCTTCACGTTAATCACTGCTACAAAAAAATTTCACCGCTGGTATATGTTCGTCAACGGCGCGCGCGTTAAGTCATTCGGGGCCACGAGTCTCAACGTGCAGGCTGGTGGAAATTTCCGGATAAACGAATCAAATACATTTGAGGTGAGCCAGTCGTTAGGCAGTCGAGGCCTTTATAGCGGCCTCGCAACCTGGCAAGTGTCGAACCTATTTCATCAACGTCTGGGTTTCAGTGGCGGCTTGGGTTACACCAGAAGCAATACTGCACCCATGCACACTTCGGAACATTTATCGGCATCAGTTAGATTGCCGCGGAACAGCACACTGCAATTCAGTTACTTGCAAACGCAAACTGGTACGACCGCACTGCTGACTTTGCACGGCTTGTTTTTCTCATCCAGGCGAGCCGAGCGCGCGATCAATGGCCCACTCGCGGAGTTGAATTCTTACCGGGCGGTGTATGGCCGCGTTTACCAGGACGTGAATCTCAATGGCCGGTTTGATCCGGGTATCGATCAGCCGCAGGCGAATGTGAGAGTGCGTGTGGATGGGAGTCGCTACGCGGTTTCCGATGCGAGCGGTAACTTTCGCATCGAGAGTGTTGCGCGAGGTGAGCACGCTGTCTATCTGGATCTGTTATCAGTGCGTGCCGATCTGACGCTGTTGGATAACACCCAGCAGCAAATCACACTCGATTCAAGTCATGATTCTGTGGTGGACTTTCGCGTCGTACGCACCGGCCGCATCAGCGGAGTGGTATGGCTTGATGCCAATGAGAATGGACGCATGGACGAATCGGAACGCCCCTTCGCCGACGTGCGCATCGTAACCGGCAGTGGTCGCGACACGCTAACGGATGAGAATGGTCATTTCCTTATTGGCGACTTGCCACCCGGAGAGCACATATTGTTGTTGGACGAGAAGACTCTTCCGGAACGAAGCCGATCCGTGGCCGGCTCGCAAACCATCAAAGTTGCGGCCGGCGGTGAAACCGTTACTTCCTTCCCAATCGCGACGCTACCTGACCAGGTAAAAAAATTCCCGAAAAATTAAAATCAAACCACGAAGACACGAAGACACAAAGTTATTAAAAATTAGTGTCTTTGTGCCTTCGTGGTTGATTCGCGCAGGTATTGTCTGTCTTGCAATTCTGTAAGAATTGCAGCAACGTTTACGAGCATGACATGGGTTGTTCACAAGTTTGGCGGCACGAGTGTCGCCGATGCGGAGCGCTATCGGGCGGCTGCTGAAATCGTGCTTGCGCGCGGACCGGGTGAACGCGTGGCGGTTGTCGTTTCGGCGATGAGCGGAGTTACTAACGGCCTCATACAGTCCGTGGATCTCGCCGCCAGTCACAACACCTCCTATCTGGCCATACTCAACGACCTCCAGAGCCGGCATCTCGATACGATAAACAAGCTGCAACTGACCGCTGCGCAAACCCACTCGCTTAGCGAAGCTATTACCGCCGACTTCAATGCGATCGAAGAGGTACTAAGAGGAGTTTGGATCACAAGACTTCCTTCTGAACGAATTATGGAATTCGTCTCAGGCCACGGGGAGTTGTGGTCGGCCCAACTGCTTCACAGCTATCTCGAAGCTAATGGTCATTCCTCGACCTGGCTTGACGCACGAAAGGTTCTCGTGGTCGAGTCGCATGGCAACACCATCGCAATCGATTGGCAGCTTTCGCAGGAGAAGTTAAAAGCCTGGCTAAGCGATAACGCTCTTACCGATTTTCTGGTAATCACCGGATACGTCGCAGCCACACACGACGGAGTCGCTACAACGTTGAAGAGAAACGGCAGCGATCTCTCCGCTTCCATCTTCGGCGCCTTGCTCGGCGCCGACCCAGTGACGATCTGGACCGATGTTGATGGCGTATTCAGCGCCGACCCTCGGCGCGTGACGGAAGCGTTAGTGATACCGGAACTCTCCTACCAGGAGGCAGCGGAACTCGCGTACTTCGGAGCGAAGGTCATTCACCCAAAGACGATAGCCCCGGCGATCACGAACGGCATCACCGTTTGGATCAAAAACAGTTTCAAGCCCGAGGCTCCGGGCACAAGAATCTCGGCTTCTTCACCAGCCGATGTGCCGATAAAGGGGTTCGCCGCGATCGAAGACATGGCTCTCATAAACGTTGAGGGCACGGGGATGATTGGTATTCCCGGTGTGGCCCACAAGCTTTTCGGCGCTCTGCGAGCAGTCGATGTTTCAATCGTAATGATCTCACAAGCGAGTTCTGAACATTCAATCTGTTTTGCCGTCCCGCGCGCGGAGGCTGAGCTTGCGAAGAGGACGGTTGAACAAACGTTTTTGATGGAGATGCAGCGCGGCGAGGTTCAGACGGTAGACTTAAGAGACAGTTGCTGCATCGTCGCCATGGTTGGGGATGGAATGATCGAAAGGCTGGGCATGGCTGGAAAGTTTTTCAGTGCGCTCGGCAAGGCCGGCGTCAACGTAAGGGCGATTGCTCAAGGATCATCCGAACGTAATATCTCCGCTGTCGTCGAACAGCACGAAGCAACAAAAGCACTACGAGCGCTGCATTCCGCATTTTATCTTTCGAGCCAAACACTTTCCATCGGAGTGATCGGCACCGGCCTGATCGGCAGCACATTTCTGCGCCAACTTGCCGCTCGTATTAAAGAACTCCGGGCGCAGCGCGGTATTGACTTGAGGGTACGCGGCATCATGAATAGGCGCAAGATGCTCCTTCACGATCGGCAACTCCCGCTGGAACGTTGGTCTGACGAGTTGCACGCAAGCGCTGCTGAGGCGGACATCGAAAACTTCGTCAATCACGTGCATGCTGCTCACTTACCGCACACCGTACTTATCGATGCAACGGCGAGTGCTGAATTACCCCGGCACTACGAAAGCTGGCTGGCCAGAGGTATCAACATCATCACACCGAATAAGAAAAGCAACGCTGGGCCTTTCGCGTCCTACCGCAGCTTGCACGAAGCTGCCCGCAGGTATCAGACGTACTTTCTTTACGAGACAAACGTGGGCGCCGGGCTCCCGATCATCCATACGCTTCGCGATTTGATCGAGACAGGCGATGAGATCATCAGGATCGAGGGTGTGTTTTCCGGCACATTGTCTTACATCTTCAACTCACTCGGAGGCGCGCGTCCTTTCTCCGAGATCGTGCGCGAAGCTCATGCACTGGGTCTCACTGAGCCCGATCCGCGCGAGGATCTATCGGGTATTGATGTGGCTCGCAAGCTGATCATTCTCGCGCGGGAGATGGGCCTCGAAGTCGAGATGGAAACAGTTAAGGTGGAGAGCATGGTCCCGGAAGACTTGCGTTCGGCAAGCGTAGAGGAGTATCTCAGCACGCTCGGGAAACATGATCCGGCAATCGCCAGACTACTGGACTCAGCTCGCGAGAGAGGTCAGGTCTTGCGATACGCCGGCGCCATTGAGAGTGACGGGAATATGTCGGCCGGCTTACGCACTTATCCGCTCGATCATCCTTTCGCAAACCTGACCGGTAGCGACAACATTGTGAGTTTTCAAACCGCGCGGTACAACGCTCAGCCCATGATCGTAAGAGGCCCTGGCGCCGGTCCGGAGGTCACAGCCGCAGGTGTCTTCTCCGACTTGCTTCGACTTGCTTCCTTCCTCGGCGCGCCGCAATAAATCGTCATTGCAGTCAGCACAGTTGTACCAACCGCATACGCTTCAAATCGCGTTGTGACCGAGTTCGAAAGCCAGGCCAGCACAAAATCACTCCACGAACAAGGGGAAGGAGGACCTATGGATGCGTGACGCTTGCCTCAAAGTGAATCAAATCCGATTCGTTGCAGAAGAATCCGCCACAAAGAAGCACAAAAGGCACAAAATTAGCGGAAAATCCTTTTTGTGCTTTTTGTGCCTTTTGTGCTGCGCGATGATTTAGGGCTAGCCTGTTCGAATGGTTAATGATCTGTACGACTGCATCGTCATTGGCGCAGGGCCTGCGGGCTTGTCTGCGTCACTTTTTCTCGCTCGCTACCTTCGCCGGATACTAACTTTTCATCACAATAGCCCGCGCAATGAATACGCGCATGGCGTGCACGGCTTTTTGGGACACGACGGAATTCGCCCGGGCGAACTCCTGGCTAGGGGACGCGATGAAGTGACGGCGTACGGCGGATTGATCGTCGAGGCCTGTGTAACTGCCGTGGAAAAAGTCTCGCCTGAATACTTTCGGGTCTTCACTGGACCTGAATCCAAAAGCTTCGAGGCGAGGCGGTTGTTGCTCGCTACCGGTCTGCGTGATCTAACTCCGGATTGTCCCGGGTTCCGCGAGTTTTATGGTTCGAGTGTGCACCATTGTCCGGATTGCGATGGTTATGAAGTGAAAGACAAACGAGTGGCGGTTCTCGCACATGATCAGAACGCGGCGGCCTTCGCTGCGCACCTTCTGACCTGGACGAAGCACATAACTTTGCTGACCGATCAAAATGAAATCTCGAGCAGCAACCGCGCAAAGTTAACTGACCTTGGTATCGCAATGCGAACAGAAGCGATCGTTGCGTTAGACGGAGACAAGCAAAACAAGCAGTTGGAGCGCGTTCTATTCTCGGAAGGTGAGCCGCTTGAATGCGACGCACTGTTCTTCAACCTCGGCACCGAACTCGCCACTGACTTTCATGAAACACTCGGATGCCGGCTGGATGAGGAGTGCGGTTTAGTTTGGGTGGATGAGGCACAACAAACCAGCATTGACGGCGTGTATGCAGCGGGCGACATTACTCCGCACTCCCAACTCGCAGTTGTGGCCGCCGCTGAGGGCGCGATGGCCGCCATCCACATTCACCGATCGTTGACCCCCGAGGAGAGGCAGATTTGACGGCTATTAACGCACTCGATAAACAGTCCGGGCATGTGAATGCCATAATAGAAACGCCGCAGGGTAGCCGGAATAAGTTCAAGTACGACGAGCAACTTGGTCTCTTCAAGTTATCCGGAACGCTGCCGGTGGGTAATGTGTTCCCTTTCGACTTCGGCTACATTCCTGCAACCAAAGGTGATGATGGTGATCCGTTAGACATCCTGCTCCTCATGGACGAGCCGGCCTTCACCGGCTGTTTGGTGCCGGCGAAATTGATTGGCGTAATCGAAGCCGAGCAGACAGAAGCAGGAAAGACCACGCGAAATGATCGCCTAATCGCTGTCGCCGCAGATTCGCGCAATCACTCTCACGTCCGCTTTCTGGGTGATTTGAACAGCAACCTGCTGCATGAGCTTGAGCGGTTCTTCATCTCTTACAATGAGACGAAGGGAAAAAGGTTTGAAGTTCTCAACCGCCTTGGTCCGGAGCGCGCACAGAAGTTGATTGTCGCTGGAATGAAAAAGTTTAGCCGCGGCCGCAAGAAGAAGCATTGACATGTAAATCATGTCAATCCTGTCAAAACATCACTCATACCTCAGGGCCACCAACGGATCGACTCTGGTTGCGCGCCTCGCGCCTGTCTGGGATCTACCGCTGACGCCTTCCTGTTCTGCACTTTATTCTTTGCGAAAACCGGCACATATGATAAGAATTCTTTCAGTAAGCATGGCAAAAACTCAGAACATACATGTTATTCGGCGAAATGAGGGTTGGGTCGTCCGAAAGGAAGGAACCAGCAGAGCAATGTCAGTTCACCAAACTCAGCGGGATGCTATCGATGCAGCTCGCGAGATAGCGCGCACTTGGCATACGGAACTTATCATTCATAGACGCGACGGCCGTGTTCGCGATCGCGACAACTATGGCCGAGAGCCTATTCAGCAGCAGCATTGCGTGGTGTTATTTCCTAATCAGCGTCCCAGCGTCAGCGGGAAAGCAATCAGAGACGCCGTCAGTGCGGCTATACGGGAATCGAAGAGTTCATCACACTCCTCGAACGGTTAGCGACGCGTCTCTTAACAAGACGCGACAATGTTCCACTATCCTCACGATGCCCAACAAAGGAATTCCGTTAGGCTTTGATAAAAATATATTTATCAATTGCCCTTTCGATGAAAAATATCTGCCGCTTTTCCACGCAACAGTATTCACCGTGCACGATATGGGCTTTAGCGCTCGTTGTGCTCTTCAGGCAAGTAATGCAGGTAATATAAGAATCGATAAAATCCAGAACATTATTGCTGAATGCAAATACAGCATTCATGATCTGTCGCGCACCCAACTAGACAGAAGATACCGGCTCCCAAGGTTCAACATGCCGCTGGAATTGGGTATCGACCTCGGTTGCAAGAGGTTTGGAAAAGCGCACGAACAAGAGAAGGTCATTCTCGTGATGGATGTCGAACCTTATCGCTATCAGAAATTCATCTCCGATATCTCTGGCCAAGACATTTACGCACACGGCGGCACACAAAGAGGAATTGTTAACGAAGTGCGAGAATGGCTCAGAGCGGAATTAGATCCAACGCGAGTGGTAATCCCGAGCGGTGCCAAGGTTTTAACCAGATTCAGGCAGTTCAAGCGAGCATTGCCGTCGATTTGCCTTGGGCTCCACTGGGATCCGTCCAACCTAAGATTTGTCGATTACGCTTTCGCGGTTGCAACCTGGATTAGCACGAACCCGCTGTGATGCGAACTGTAGATTAAGAATCGTAAAGAATGTTCCCTGAAACGACTGCAATGCCTTCGACACCAGTTAAGATCATCATTTCTGCCGGTGCGGGTGCCGGTGATAACAACAAACTAGGCGAACGAGTGGCCCAAATCTTTGACGAACATCAGATCGACATCGATATGTCGGTCGCCCAAAGCGGCGCTGAACTAAGTGAACTCGCCCGGGAGGCTGCACGTGGTCCTCATAAAGTAATCGTGGCGGCGGGCGGCGACGGAACGATCAATTCAGTGGCGTCAGCAATTGTCGATAGCAACAAAATTCTAGGAGTCTTGCCGCTTGGCACACTCAATCATTTTGCCAGAGACTTGAGAATTCCTTTCGACCTGGAAGCAGCGGCACACACAATCGTCGCTGGTCACACAATCGAAGTTGATGTGGCGGAAGTAAACGATCGGATTTTTCTTAACAACTCGAGTCTCGGTCTATATCCAATCATCGTCCGCGAACGAGAAAAGCGTCAGCGACTTGGCTCTGGAAAATGGCCCGCGTTCGTTTGGGCCATGATTCAGGCTTTTCGCCGGTATCCGTTTCTCGACGTTCGACTCCGTGTTAACGATGAACTCCTGGACCGGACGACGCCGTTTGTGTTCGTTGGGAACAACGAGTACGCAATGGAGTCATTAAATATCGGTTTGCGGGATCGACTTGATAGGGGCGTGCTGTGCATTTACATCACACACCGAACAGGTCGTTTGAGATTAATAACTCTTGCGCTGCGTGCTCTGGTCGGACGCCTGCGCGACGACAAAGATTTTCTGGCCCTGTGTTCTAATGAGGTGAAAATAGAAACACCACACAAACGTCTGCGGGTTGCTTTTGACGGCGAGATTGATGTGATGCAGGCTCCCCTTCACTACCGGGTTCGGACGCGCGCACTGCGAGTAATTGTGCCCAAGGCCCAAGCTGAATAACCGGAAGAGTATGCGCAGGATAGTTCATCTGTCAGACTTGCACTTCGGGCGCGTGAATCCTGTTCTGATTGATCCTCTAACAAAAATCGTCAGAGAAGTTGAACCGGATCTCGTCGCAATCTCCGGCGACCTCACCCAGCGCGCTCGCTCGCACCAATTCCAGCATGCGCGTTCGTTCCTGGATGCTCTGCCAAAGCCACAAATAGTCGTGCCGGGGAATCATGACATTCCTCTTCATAATGTCTATGCCCGTTTTCTTGAGCCATTGACAAAATACAAGCACTACATCACTGATGATCTCCAGCCCGTTTACGAGGACGACGAGCTGGTTGTGATAGGCGTGAATACCGCCCGCTCGTCGGTCTTTAAAGGTGGTCGCATCAACCGATCGCAGGTGGCTCGTTTGCGAGAAAAGTTCTGCTCACTGCGGAGTGGGGTCATAAAGGTAGTGGTAACCCATCATCCATTCGATTTACCTGAAGGCTACACTGAGCGCGACCTGGTGGGCAGAGCAAGAATGGCGATGACTGAGCTGGCAGAATGCGGCGCTGATCTGTTTCTTGCCGGCCATTTGCATGTTAGCCACACCGGTCACACCCAGCGCTATAACATTCGCGGACACTCGGCTCTGGTCGTACAAGCGGGCACTGCCACTTCGACGCGCGAGCGAGGTGAAACAAACTCGTTCAATTTCCTTCGCATCGCTTACCCGGAAATAACTGTCGAAAGGTTTGCCTGGAACCCACTAACGACATCGTTTGCGGTTTCGAGTCTCGAGCGATTCAAGCATACCGTCGAAGGGTGGATTCGAATGGAAGATCCCGGCAGTTAATCCGTGAGATTACTGTATCAGGCTCATACATTTTCAAGCTGGAGCCGGCTTCTCGTTGACTTCACTTTGGCCCAAGCTCGGCAATACGAGTGCCAGCGCGCCCGCTGAATTATTGAGTTTAATTGGCATTTTTTCATTTCAAACTGCGCGTGCCCAAACGCTGAAGGACCAATAGCCAGATGGTCCTCCATTTGCTTGAGGCGGTACAAAGCTCTTCGACAACCGAAAGAAGCCAGGAGAAAACTATGGACGCCTTTGAATTACTCAAAGCCGATCACAAGAAAGTTAACGAGCTTTTTGATCAATTGGATGCCGCGACCGGCAAGGCCAAGCTCGATGTGTTTAATCAGATCAAGACCGAACTCGAGTTGCACACGCACATTGAAGAAAAGATCTTCTATCCCGCCCTGGAGAAACCCGAGGAAACGCACGATTTAACTTTGGAGGCCTATGAAGAACACAAGGCAGTCAAAACGCTGCTAGCGGAATTGAGCGGAGCCAGGGCCGCAGATGACCAGTGGCAGGCGAAGGCCAAGGTGTTGCGAGAAAACGTCGAGCACCACGTGGACGAAGAGGAAAACGAGCTCTTCGATAAGGCTGATGATGCGTTGAGTGATGAACAAATCGAAGCGTTGGGACAACAAATGGAAGCTGAGAAAGCGCGTAAGCAAGGCCGCGCGGTTCCGCCAACCTCAGCGCGAAAGAGCACCACGAAGAAAAAGGGGATTGTTTCTCGAATAGCCGAGTTCGTCGGACTCGGATCGAAATCGAGTAGCAAGAAATCTGCATCCACTAAAAAGGCAGCTACCAAAAAACAATCGGCAGCAAAAGGAGCAAAGAAAAGCGGAGGTAAGAAAGCTGCTAAGAAGGCTTCCAAGTCGTCAGCAGCAAAAACATCACGGTCCAGGAAATCGGCAAAGAAGAAGAGCCGGCGATAAGACCTCTGTGAATTAAACCAGCATGACTACTGCAAGCCCGCTGAGCAAATACACCATTGACGCCCAATCAGTCGAGCAACTGACGCAGCGAAACGTTGAGGTGGTGCGGAAACTCGAGGAAGCCGCCAACCAGGAAAGAACCACCTCAGACCGAGTCGCAAAGATCGTCGCAAGTTTCTGCGGCAGTATGACATTTGTTTGGGTTCACGTTACCTGGTTCGGTGCGTGGATCGTGCTCAATACTGTTCCCGGTATGAAGCACATTGATCCGTTTCCCTTCACTTTTCTGACTTTCGTCGTGTCCCTTGAGGCGATTTTCTTGTCTACGTTCATTCTGATTAGTCAGAATCTTGACGCGCGAATTAGTGAACGACGGAATCACCTTGATCTACAGATCAACCTGCTGAGCGAGCAAGAGAATACCAAGATGCTCACGATGTTACAGGCTATTGCCGAGAAGGTCGGCGCGGAACTTGAACATGATGAAGATATGACAGTTTTGGCTCAGGAGACGGAGCTGGAAACGGTCGTAGCACAAATTGAAAAACAGGAAGAGAAGTAAATGATCTCCTGGCGGCTTGTTTATTCATGGCCGTGGTGGTGATGGTTTGGGCTTCGGTTTCTTGGCGGCGTCCGGCGTCTTGATTACTGCCAGTTCTGCGAGTGCTGTTGTCTTGTCGTTTCCGAAGCCGGAGAGCGCGATGAATTTGAGATAGCGCGCTGTGACAGTACTGGAAAAGTCAATCTGCTGTGGCGCGAAGGTTGAGAGCAGTTCACCACGTGCAACCTCGCGCCAGTCGCGACCGTCATCGCTCACTTGAAGAACGTAGCCGCGAACGTCGCCCTCGTGCTCGCGATTGTTCTGGCGGGGCATCAGCACCACACCTGACATGGCAACTGGCGCGTTGAGCGTGATTGTGAGATCTACTTGTTCGCGCATAGGCGCCCCCTGATCTCCGACAAGGAGGAAAGTGTTTGGGTCGCCATCGACGGCAGCATTCGCCGGCGCCCCGTTCACTTCGGCGACGGCACCCAGCTTTGTCATGACGCGTGTATCAAAGAACAAGCTGCGAACCTGCTCAGGCGATACGCTGACGTTCGGCTGAAAACAATCGCTCCGCGTGTACTTGAGCAACGAGTAACGAAGTTGCCGCGCGACCGGGTTCGGGCTCGCTGGATTAGTCACATCGAAGGCGGATACGAGCAACCGGCCGTCGCCAACTGCGAGTTCGAAAATCACACCAAGCTTATAGTTGCGGTTCCAATCGTCGATGGCCCAGACGACCGGGTCCAGCTCAGCCGGCAGACTATCGAGATTCACGGCGCGCACATCATGCATTATCTCGGCCCACTGCCAATCGAAATGCGATTCAGTGGGAAATGCCATGAGAGCCTTGGTCTTCTTTTCTTCCTTCAGAACAATCCAAAGCCCCAACATGCGACCCCATGCCGGAGTCATCAAGCGGTTCCAGAAAACCGGGACATTATCGAGCGGTGGACTGTTCCAGGCGAGATCTGCGTTACGAGCAACTAACAGCACGCGACCACCGGCTGCTAACTTCGGCTCAGCCTCATCCCACGAACTGGTGACCAGAACATTGGCATCAGGCACTGGTAAGCAAGGCCCGGCTTCTACGGGCGTTGTTGCCTGCCGCACAGCATATTCCTCTGGATCGGAAGCGGGATATACCCAGAAATTCCAATCGTTTTCAAACCAGGTGACACCCTTCACTACTTTTGGTCCAGGAAGAATCTCCCGGCTCACGGCACTGAAAAATGATTCAGGTGCGACGGTAACTACCAGCTTGAACTCTCCCGGCGCAAGAATCTTGGAGAGGTCGAAAGTAATCTTTCCGAGGGGAATGTTCTTTCCGATCGGAATCGTGCGCGGTCCCCATTCTGCGATTATTCGAGTGCCAATCTTACAAACGGCTATAGCCCTTTCAATTGGCTCAGCACCATAGTGTGCGATCTCGACATCTACATCCAACGTATCGGCCGTGGTAAACACACGCTGCCGAAACCGCGCTAACGGCACGGTTGTATTCGAGAACCGCTTGAACTCTTCCGCTGTGATGTAACTCTTCGGATCCCAGAACGCGTCGAGCAATCCAACCGGCGCTGTGCCCTGCCCGAGGTAGTCGTGCAGATCGAACAATTGAAATCCACTGAGGCCCGGTGTACGCAGGTTCGCTTCGATCTCTTCTTTGTATGCAGCCAGTTGAAAGCGTCCGGAGTTATAAGCAAACTCCTGATTCTTCTCGAGTAGTCCGTGCGCCTTCAATGAATCGCGAAAAATCTCGTAGTTGGACGGCCGCATGTAGCCCGTAAACTTTTTGATGACTTCATAGTCGGGATAGGCGGCCCATTGGCCCACCTCGTGCGCGATTACCGGCAAGTTGATGTCGATCAGCGATGACGCATAATCGCCACCGAACCAGCCAGACTCGCGGCGCAGCATCTTTGCACCAATCCGGTGAATGGCCAGGTAGTCAGTGCCCTCGGTAAGATTCTCCACTTCCCTTTCGACATGGCCCGTACCCGTCGTGTAGAGCCGGCGCGGATCTTCGTTGCGATAGCGCTCGACCCACTTCGACAACGCTTCGTGCCATTTGCCCTTCGGTTCATTGCTCGCCGACAGCAGCATGAACGAAGGATGATTTCCATAAGCCTTGATCATCCGATCCGTTTCATCGTAGAGCATTCGCTCCATCGGAGTGCCGGGACCGATCTCGTTCCACATACCTGGCTCAATCTGCAAGTAGAAACCGATCTGATCGGCGGCTTCGAAAGCAGCTTCGGGCGGACCCCAGGAATGGAAGCGCATGTGGTTCAAGCCGAAACGCTTGCACGTCTCAAAAACTTTTTTCCAGGATGCGACATCTGTGAGCGGATAACCTGTGAGCGGGAAGTCGCCGCCGCTGTTCGTACCGCGAAAGATGATCGGCCTGCCATTGAGGACGAATTCTTTTCCCACTACTCGCAACTCACGCAGGCCGACCTTCAAGTCGTAATACTCGTCGAAGCCAGTTCCTCTTAACCACAACCTGAGAGGATATAAGCGCGGATTAAACTCATCCCAGCTTTCCTGTTCGACACGCAGAGGCACTACGACGTCCGCAGTTCCGCCGTGTTCATCCCAGGTCACGGGCACGACACCTATATCAGGCCAGATTGCGGTGAGTGTTCCTGATCCACTTAATCCTGTTTGGTTGCCAATTCGGACTCTAACGAGCATCGACTTCTGGGCCAGGCTCGGAAACGCCTGCGCGTCGTCAATCCACACTCTACCGGTGTCCTCAAGTTCGATCTTGCCGACGATCCCGTTCCAACTTCCGCCGAGTGAATCTGAAACGCTGTGAGCATCAGGTCGATACGGCATGAGCATGCGATTATCAACTCGAATCGTGAGCCGGTGCCGGCCGGCGGAGACAGTAGCGAGGTCGTAAACGTGTGGCGCAACGAGACTGCGGTTGGATCCGATCTTCTGCCCGTCCAGCCAAACAGTCGTTTCCCAGTGAGGACGTTCGAGAGTCAGGACGAAGCGCCGGCTTTGTTGAGACTGATAGATTTGAATATCGCGTTGATACCACGCTACGCCGAGATAATGGCGCGGCGGCTGAGAGAGGAAAGGCACCTTTACCTTGCCGGGTTCGGTATAAGCCTTGTAGTCGTCGCGCAAATACCAGGAGGGATCGTAGAGCGAGAGTACCCAGGGCGTGTTGATGCTGATCTCGTTGCCATAGTTTTGTGATTGCAGAATGCCCGGCAGCTTAATTGTGCCGGGCAAATATTGATTGAACCACTGGTTTTTCTCTCCCGAATCTGTCGGGTCGATCATGAACCGCCAGACGCCATCGAGCGACATTCCTCTGGCCGCGCACACTGAAGGAGTGAGCACAAAGATCACAACTCCCAATAAGAGAATTCGAATGATCCACATGTCAATCCTGGAAATCGTGTTAATCCTGTAAACTGACTTGCAAACGCACGTTGCCGAATTGCGTTCCACTTATTTGGCGAGTGACGCTGGCGAAGTGCCAGTAAGTAATCCAAAAGTTCACCAACTCGTCGAATCCAAATGCGTCAGAGCCGAGTTTCGCGTTCCGTCGCAACACGCGCCGGCACGCTCGCAAGTGCCGTATTAATTGTCCCTGCCGCGCCATCACACCCGCCAGCATCACTGCACGCGCGGCCCACGCGGTTGAAAACAGCAGCCGCTGTTTGAAATTAGGTCTTCGTGCACTACGAAGCCGCTGACGCGATCCGGGAATGCCACCTTTAAAAACACGATCGAAATAAGCCTCGACGTCGAACACTTGATTCAGCAGTGCGCGAAACCCCACCTTGAGCTGTTCGCGCGTCATCTGTTTAGGTATGTAGATCAACTCCGGGTCGGAGAAATCGAGACGACCCTCGGCGAGCAGGCGATCGTAAAGCGGCGTGGTCGGCAAAGGCGTCAGCAGACTGATCGAGAGCGTCGCGATCCCGCTTGACTGGATGAATTCAAACTGCTCGTCGAAAATGCGTTCGTCGTCATTGTCGAACCCGACGATGAACCCACCGCTGACACCAAGGCCACTCGCTCGTATGCGTTCGAGCTTCGCGAGTAGTGAGTCACCGTGGACGTTTTGATGTTTGCGCGTTTCCGTTAACGACGCCTCGCGCGGTGTTTCAATGCCGATGAAAACACTCTGAAAGTTGGCCTGCACCATCAGCTCGATCAACTCTTGATCGTTGGCGAGATTAATGCTCGCCTCAGTCACAAACTGGAGCGGGAACCCGTGCTCCTGTTGCCACTCGATAATGCGCCGCAGCAGTCGTTTCGCTTCGATCTTGTTGCCGATGAAATTGTCGTCCACCAGAAAACAGCCTCTGAAGCCCTGCGCCAGCAGCGCGTCGAGCTCGGCGAGGACCTGCCCCGGTGTTTTGACGCGCGGTCGCCTGCCGAAGATCGTGATGATGTCACAGAACTCACACAGAAACGGACAGCCGCGCGAGAACTGCACCGGCGCCGTGCCATAGCGGCCGCGCTTCAGCAGATCGAATCGCGGTACGGGAACGCGCGTCATGTCGGTTTTCTGCGCCTGCTCGTATCGCTTCGCGGTAGGAATACCCGCGGCGAGTGCATTGAGAAAGGCGGGCCAGGTTTCTTCAGCTTCGCCGATGAAGCGCACGTCGCACAAATCATCGAAGGTCGCTTCACTGACGGTGACGAGGGGTCCACCAACCGCCACTATCGCGGGCAGCTCACGTAGCTTTCGCAAAATCTCGTACATGCGGTCGCCTTGCACAACCATTCCAGTGACGCCAATCACGTCAAAACGGCGCAGGCGATCAAAATCAATCGATTCTATGTTCTCGTCGATGAGAACGACTTCATGTTCCGGCGGTACGAGTGCGGCCACAGACACGAGTGCGCCATTGGCCATTGAGTACTTGAGCTTGCGGCCAAGCCCGTAGAACGGCATCGCGAAGTCGGCCGTCCAGTATGAAGGCCGGCTGCGAGGATTAATCAGACAGATTGCCAGGCGCCGTGACATCTCGAGAGGTTGTCAATTTAGCAGAATTGAGGACGCAGATCTTCACAAGAAACAATTTAACGTTTACTCTATTTATCCTAATCGGTTTTCTAATAAGCTAACCCGCCGTGACTCGTCTCAAATTTATAGCGGAACAGTGTTTCGCATTAGCGATGCGCATCGTGCCGCGGCAGTATCGATTTCAAACTGCGTTGTTGCTGGCGCGCATCACTGTGCCGTTATTTGGCTGGACCGGCGCTTACCGTGAGCAGCGGATCAAAAACTTTCACCGTCCCGAGGAAATTGTTCTTTATCTCCTGTTGAATGCGCTCACCAAGCACGGCACTCATTTCGACCTGGAGATCGTTACTAGAGGATATAAGCACTTCGAACGGGCGTATGCGCAAGGTAAAGGCGTGCTGGTGACTGGTCACCATGCTGCGCTGACGCAGCTCATGGTGCGATTATTTTACGACAAAGGTCACGATCCGATAGTAGTCACTCCAGACCGATGTTTGCGCGTACCGGGAACTCTGGTGACTGCCGGAACAATACAACCATCTCGCATGTTCCTGGTTCAACTGCGGACCAAACTCAGGCGCGGCAGGCTCGTCTGCGCCATGCCCGATCGTGGTGAGCATCACGTTGGACGAACAATTGAATTCACGACGCCAACCGGTCCGGTGATTCTGGCGCCTGCAATGATCGACGTGGCGGCGCGTTGTGGTGCGGAAGTTATTTTTACAGAGGTACGTGTCGAGGGCCGTCAATTAGTTGCGACGATTGCCGCTCCTGCAGCTTCATCCGCGGGTGTAGCGCCGGCCATCATTGAAGATTTCATTTCGTTTGTGAGAGAGTGCACGGCGCCGCAAAGAAGTGCAGGTTTATTGTCCCGCAAAGGCGCAAAGGCGGGAGAAATACTCTCAACATCGGGTGGCCCGGAGATAAATGTCGTCTCGGATTAACCTCACTTGCCATCGCCTCATTATTGCCGCGGCAGTGCTGCATCTTTTTCTCGCGATCGCATTGTTCATCGCGGGTCGTGCAGGAGTCGCTCCGTCACTAATCGATCGCGACGGAATCATGGGCTCGTTCGCGTTTGACGGTTACAAATACCAGCGCGGGGCCATCGAACTGGCAGAATTGCTTCGGAGTGGATGGGTCACCGCATGGGCCACTGCCGCACAGCCGGTACACGTGAAGATCATTGCGGTACCGTTTGCGCTGCTGAGTCCGCTCTTCGGCTACAGCACTTTGAGTGCTGAGCCGTACAACCTCGTCTGCTATGTCGCCATCATCGGTCTCGTGTTCGCACTCGGGCGCGAAGTAGGCGGCCAGCGCACCGGAGTTACGGCGGCAGCCCTTGTTGCACTTTGGCCGACGTTTCTGTTGCACACAATGCAGCTCTTGAAAGATCCTCTCTTCATAACAGCGGTGCTTGCATTTCTCTTCTGCGCGATCACATCGTTGAATCGGATCTACCAGCCTATTGCAAGCGCGGGTGTTTCCATTCTCGGGATTCTTCTGGTGCTGCTGCTTATCCAGGTGCGGGTCAGTTTCGCGCTGCTGCTGATTGTAGTTGCGCTGCTGACCTTGATGCTTCTCGTCATACGTCAGGCCAGAGAACGGCGGCTGTTAGTTTGGAACATGGTGCCGGCGCTCACGCTATTGCTGGCCGCGGTCGTACTCATACCGTTTTATTCACACGCTAGTATTCTACGGGTCAAGAGATATGAATTCGATCAAGCTGGGCCATTGAAAAGCGTCACAGACCCTGCCACACAGGTGCCAACGCTTGTCAGGTGGATCGCCACACCTGAACCCAATCGCACTAACACTCGTGGGGCCAAATTTGCGCGGCGGATCAGCAGTATGCGATCGCGGTTTGCGGCTGCTTATTCAGAGTCAGGTTCGCTTCTCGACGCCAACACTGGATTCAGGAACGTAAGCGACTTGATCCGGTATGTCCCGCGCGCGATGGAGATCGGGCTGTGGGCGCCGTTTCCATACATGTGGATCTCGCCGGGCCGGCGCGTCGGAAATCTTGGGAAGCTACTCTCCGGAATCGAAACGCTGAGTATCTATTTTCTTCAAGCGTTGGCGATCCTCGCGATTGTGCGTGAGCCACGACAGCTCGCGCTCTGGTTCATGCTGGTGATCGTGGTATTCGGCGTAACAGCACTGGCGTTTGTAGTGCCGAACGTGGGCGCGATTTACAGATTTCGTTACGTGTTCTGGATCTTGTTAGTTGTTGTTGCGGTGACCGGAGCTTCGCCACAAAAAAGCACAAAAGGCACAAAAATCAGCGGAAGTCCTTTTGTGCTTTTTGTGCTTTTTGGCTTGCTACTCGCGGTCGTTCCAGGTTGTTCTTCACTGGGCCAACCTTCGCATGTGAACGATGTCAATCTCGCACTGAACAACTGGACCGGCACCGCATTCCGAAGGCTTTATCTTTCTCCCAGCTCTGCAACCGGCTGGGAAGAGAATGTGCTCGCCGGCTCTGAGCTAAAGGATGGAGACACGCTCGATCTTCAGTTCGACCCAAAGGAAAAGAACGTTGAATGGGACTTGAGAGTCGAAGGTGTCGATGGTCACTACGCTGAATGGAAGAACCTGAAACTCAGCGAAGCCTCTGAAGTCACACTCGTGATTCAATCGTTACAGGTACCAACCGTAGTCGCGGAGTTGGAGTAGGCTCGTCCTCATTATTATGAAAATACTTTACTGCATTCCCACACTCGGAAACGGTGGCGCCGAGCGACAATTATCCTATCTCGCAGGCGAGCTACAGAGAACAGGACACGAGGTTCATATCGCTGCTTCTCGCGGTGGGCCAAACCTCGATCGGCTCAAGTCTTCCGGTGTTCGCTGGCACTGCGTCGGCGGCATCTCGAATCGCGATCCGGTGATTTTTCTGCGGCTGGTGAGATTGATGCGAAGACTACGGCCCGACGTCGTGCAAACGATTCTCGCGCCGATGGACATCATGGGCGGGGCGGCGGCGCTAATCACGCGCACGCCATGGATCTTGAAAGAGTCGAGTTCCGCGCCCTTGTATGTCGATGGGCTGAGACAAAAAGTTCGTTCAGCGCTCGGCCGCCGTGCAGATGGCATTGTCTCAAACTCGGCAGGCGGCGACGCTTACTGGCAATCAGTGCGCGGCGCGAATCCACTCTGCGTTATCCGCAACGCAATTCCCTTCACCGAGATCGAGCGTGCAGCTTCCGGATTCAAGCCTGGAGTCGCACACACGAGCGAGGAAAAAGTCGTACTTTTTGCGGGTCGTTTAGACGCCGGTAAGAACGTGCGAAATCTCATCCTTGCGTTGGCGCAGATCGCGCACGACGTGCCGTTCATTGCTCTCGTTTGCGGAGATGGACCGCGGCGTCAATACCTGGAACGTTTGGCTCGTGAATTGGGCATCGCTCATCGTGTGGTCTTTACAGGCTACGTCTCAAATATCTGGACACTGATGAAGGGCGCCGACGCGTTTGCCTCGCTAAGCAGATTCGAAGGCTGTCCGAACGTGGTGATAGAAGCGATGGCTTGTGGTTGTCCACTTGTCGTGTCCGACATTCCTGCGCACAGAGAAATACTCGATGCTCAAGCGGCATCGTTTGTCGATCCTGATAACCCGGCAGAGGTTGCACGAGCAATCAAAGCCGTGCTGAATGATGGCACTGCCGCACGTGTACGAGCGAAGGCAGCACTGGCGAACATGGCGGAATGGAGGGTTGAGCAGATCGCGCAACTCTACAAACGCGTCTATCACGACGTTTCAACCCGCGCTGCTTTGGTTGAGGATCTTGCCCCGCCCGCGATTGGCGATGACAGCAAATGGAACGTGTCAACAAATTAAAACCGGATCTATTTTTGAGCCGCTTAACAGGCTTTTATTCGCGAGCGAGCGCGAACGAGTCGTTATTTACTCAAAGTGCTTACCTCGCAGCGTTGTCGGCAGTTAATGCCGCGCTGGCGATATTGATGTCGTGGTATCTCGTAGCTCACGTGGGGGTCGGCGCCGAAACGGATGCTTTCTTCGCGTCAACAGTGATTCCGCAGTTCGTTTTTATTCTACTGACCCTAACCTTCCTTCCGGTACTGGTGCCCTTATTAGCAACGCGTGCTGAGACAGAGTTTAGTCATGACGTGTGGTCGTTCTTCTCGCTGACAGCCACGATCTTCATTCTTATCGCAGTTGTATTGTATTTGTCGGCGAACGCGTGGGTACCGTGGTTCGTGCCCGGCTTCTCGGCGTCAGCAAAAACTCTGACCGCGAACCTCACGCGACTTCAATTAGTCAGCATGGTACTCAATGCATTGATCGTGACGCTCTGGGCGGCACATCACGCGCGGCACAGGTTTGTTTGGGTCGAACTCTCGGGTGTGATAGCCAACCTCGCCGGTTTGTCTTTTCTTGTTTTGACAGTTTCGCGTTTGGGGATCTGGGCGGCAGCCGTGAATACGGTCTTGTACAATGGGCTAAAGCTTGCTTTCTTGCTCCCAATACTCGGAAGGTTTCGTTGGCCCACGTGGCGCTCGCCGATCATCAGAGAAGCAGCGTATCGACTGAAACCATTACTCCCGGGTCAGATCTATTTACGGACCGATCCGGCAGTTGATCGTTTTCTCACTTCGATGACGGGCGCCGGCACCTTGTCTCTGCTCCATGTAGCACAGCAGGTTTACGCGAGCATCGTTCTCTTAATCGGCAAAGCGGTCGTCGCGCCAATGGCGCCGAAGCTCGCCGTTTACGCACGGGAAGAACGCTGGCCCCTTTACCGGCGACATTACCAGGGCAGGCTTCTGTTGCTGTTGGTGATAACGATTGCCGGATGCGTGTTCGTAATAGTTGGCGCGCCCATTCTTCGTTTACTCGTAGGTGAGATCGGCATTGAAGGAAAGAATCTTCACACGCTATGGCTGACGATGATTGCGCTTGGCGGGACTTTAGTGGGCGGCACTCTCGTCCAGGCGACAGCCGGCGCCTTTTACGCAATGGGGAACACAAAAACACCGACTAAAATCTCCACGTTGCTTTACACCTTGTACATTCCAGTAAAGGTTCTGGCCTTCTTTAAGTTTGGACTGATGGGACTGGCCCTGACTATGAGCACTTATTTTCTTGCGAACAGCGTTATTCAGTTTTGGTTATTGCGGAACGAGATAGGGCTAAAGCTGAATCATGTGAATCATGTCGAAATGCCAGCACGATCAGTCCCGCTACGTAGAGAGCCAACGTAAAGAAAGCGATGTAGCCAGTAGCCGGTGCAAAGCCAGGCGCGTCGAGCGCGACTCCCTGCAATAGCGTTCCTGCCACTCGCTTGAGCCAACCACCGTCGGAACTATACAGACTCGCCAACAGCATGTGCTTGAGGACGAAAGCGGTTCCGAAGAGTATCGCAAGGCTGCGTAACAGCCGGCGCGCGTCGAATGACGAAAACTGATTGTTCCAGAGCGTCCAAAGAAAAAAGAACGAGAACAGCCAGTGAAGGAGACCGCGCTCAGGTAATACAGAGTTGAAAGCCTGGGCTGACGCAAAGAAGATTGTGATGAACATCCAGATGTGCGCAACATTTGTGAGAGGTGGAAGGTCGCTGCCAACCCATTGATGCAATCTGAGTAGACCACCGCGGATGAAGAGCAGCATTGACAGGACGGCGAGCAAAAGCGTGACTAATGGCGGCGCGATGAAAATGAACGTTCGACTCTCGGCGCCGATTCGGAGTCCGCCCAGAAGCGCCACTGTCAGAAAAAGAAATGGCAGTAAAACAAAGTCAACCAGCGCGCGGTTTCTGGAACGATTATCGGTCAACGCCCTCACTTCCTTGTCCGCAGGACCTTGAGCGGATTGACGTCACTCCAACTGCTTTCTAATCCTTGTTCAAGTTCGGTCTTTAACTCCGCCGCTGTATGCATCTGCAAGTCCGGATCGTCGATCGTTAACGTGCTGGCCGAGGACAGTGCGATTGCTCGCTTCACTGCCTCCACACCTTGCTTGAACAACTCCTGATCAAAATAAAGGCGGCCCCAACCCTCGCGATAAAACGAGTACGCTATGTAGAACTGTGTGCGGGCGTCTCGCTGCGCCGGATCTGCGCGCTGCCATTCGTCGCGAGCGGCGCGAAACTGCTCACGCCGGAAGAGATTGAGAGCGGAGTTGAATTGTTCCTGGTTGATCTGGTAAGTGCCGGCGGCAACCTCAGCACTAGTGGTCACTTCTTTGAAGGTGCGCGGTTCCGTAGCATAGATCCAGACGATGAACGCAGCGTATGCGATCGTGAATCCGAGCCCGCCGACTTGAATGATTTTGGATTGCAAATGCGCGTTAATGCATCTTGAACGGACCACCATGCGGCTCCGCTGGTAAATCAGGACGACTGGAATCCTGGACCACCTCATGCATCTCCAGTACATTCGACTTAAAAAACGCTTCCTTCGGCAGCGTTCCGGACTGTGCGTGTCCCTTCACGAACTCATCTGAGCGTACCCAGTTGAGGAAGTCTTCACGGCTGTTCCAAAGCGTAAAGACGACATACGGGTCGCCTTCATTGACGGGGCGCAGCACCTGGTTGGAAATGAAGCCGGGCATTTGATCCACCAGCCCCGCGCGTTCACGAAACCTTTGTTCGAAGGCGTCAGCATATTCCTTAGCGACGTAGATCCGATTAGCGACAGTTATCATTGCGCACTCCTCTTTGTTTACGGAGCTTGTCGAGCTACGACACCGATGTTCGCGACGGTTGCGCCTTTAGTCATCGACGGAACCGCGCAAACATATAAGACTATACCGGCAACCGGTGCGCGTGCTTCGAATGATACATTGCCGACGTAATCAGTGACGTAGCCAATCTTCATTCCCTGCTCGACGTAAGTTCCGCGCTTGACGAGCGGATAGAAAATCCCCGTCTGCTCGCTTGCAAGCGTCACGACCTTTTCGATCCAGACCGGATGTTGGACCACAAGTATTGGTCCCGACATCATCTTCAGGTAACGCATTACGTTCAGACAGCCGTCGATCAACGCATTCACATCGTCGCTTTCGACGGTGCCGGCATGACCGGCTTCAGCCGTTATCGACGGCTTGCCACGAGTGGTCGCGGTGTTCTCGAGATAACGCGAGGCTTGCGGATCCTTCGGCCGGTCAGTCGAAATGATGATGTGATCGAGACCGAAGGCAAGCGCCATTTCGCGCGAGATCTGGTCCTGTTTGTCGTTTCCGGTCTTAGTCCAATAACTATACGGACGCAAACTCTCATCCGTGTCACCGCCGTGCAGATCGATCAAATGGTCGCACTGCTCAACGACTTGTTTCGTGATGAGATAAGCAGCACGCTCAGTTTGTGTGCCATCCATCTTGCCGGGATAGAAACGATTCATGCTTTTCTTGTCTACGGGATTGAGATGCGGCACCTTCTGTTCGAACGATGGAATGTTGATGAGCGGAACTATGATTACCGTGCCGGAGATGTCCGCCGGATCGAGTTTCGCGATTAATTTTTCGAGCGCAATTATTGAAGCATACTCGGTGCCGTGTGAGCCCGCCACCAACGCTAACACTGGTCCAGCCTTGGCCCCATGAACAACAGCAACCGGAATGCTCAAAGGGCCGTCGCTACCAGGCGGAACTTCGATCATGCCGGTCACTTTCTGTCCTCGCGTCGCCCTCGCCGTTCCAACCGTGAATGTCTTTCGCTCCTGCGCAGCGCTGAAGCCGGTTAGCATGAATACAAGTCCGACCGCAGCAATCAACCGTTGCATGTGAAGCTGATCTGTGTACATCTGCGTATCTGTGGATGACTCTTACTCGTCTTTTCGATCCGAATTAAATATATCGGCCACACACTTCCAACTACCGTTCGGTTGCTTTTTCCAAACCTTCAGATACGCACCTTTATCCGTCATCGGCTTGCCGCTGTCATCAGTCCCAGTTATTTCATAGGTTCCGGTCACATACGACAGGTTTCCCGACACCTCGACCTTTGCTGCCTTCCAACCGCCTGCGAAACCTGGAGCTTCGAGCAAACTCTTCCAAAGTGTTCGGATTGCTTCTTTGCCTGTTAGTGTCGGAATATTCGGTGGCATCATTAGGGCATCGTCTGCATAGTAGGACATTGTTTTCTCAACATCCTTCGCGCCCACTGCCTTGGACCATTCGTCATCCAGCTTTCTAAGCATACTCTCATTAGCGCCCCCTGGCGTTGCAGCGCTCTGACACGCCGTCGTGAGCGCGAGTAGCAGCGGAAGAAAGACAACCGTTATCGTCCACACATCGCGCAGAGATGACCTGAGCATTCGCAGAACCTCGAATCCGAGTGTGATACAGAACGGCCGTTAAACTATGCTTCGGTGGAAAGCTTGTCAAGATCTTGGAAAATCGTATTATCTTACTGTCTGTACGTGTGACTGCGAATCAACACCTGCTTGAAGTCTGGAAAGACTTTGATAATCTTTCACCGATCTCAATTATTCCGGAGACAGTTTAGGTTAATACCAGCGACGAAAGTGAAGACCACGTCGATCTCGGTCATTTTCGGATGCAGTTAGATTAATACTGGCGCCGAAAAAAGTTAAGAACACCCCGACCTTTATCATTCTCGACGCAGTCTAGTTAAACCAGAGTTGAAAACGACGAGGCGATCTTTTAAGTCATACACGTCGGCTTGAGCCATGAGCAAGTTTAAGTTGCTTTATAACAGGTCCAACTTGCTGGATCGCGACGTAAGTCCATCACTGAAGTGATGAGAATCCCATCAGCACGAATCTCGTAGATTAGATCAAACGGAAAGCGATGAGTTCGACAGCGTCTTGTTCGTGGGGACAACTGGACGATTATGTCTTTGACACCTTGAGGATGAGAAGTGCGGACAATTGTCCAATTGACAGCCTACAGCGCTGGGCTTACCATTCCCGGTATTCCCCCGTTCACTCAACTCTCAATCTAAGCTGTACACACGGCTGCTCACAAGGAGACTCACAATGCACCATAAGCTCACTCTGTCAGTTATACTTGCACTCGTCGCCCTCGCATTGCCAACCCCTGCCAGACATAGTGCAGCCAAAACAAGCCTAGGTGTCGGCGTATACTGTCTCTACTTAGGACGGAACCGCGACGAATGTCATGCCGACGTGGATGGAGGCACGGGGCCTTACACCTTTAACTGGAGCCCAACGCCGCTGGCAGGTGGCTTTAGCGACGGCATTGCGATCATCGGATGTCCCGGCACCGTAATACAAACTATCTCCGTGACCGTGACTGATATCAACGGAGACACCGGCAGTTTTTCCAGTCAATTCCAATGCTGCGGCAGCTGTGCTCCTCAATAGGGCACCATTCATTAGCGACAACTAGTGCCAAGCGGTTGGTTACTGAAGAATTCGGTTAACTGTGACCTCAATTTCGTTAGGAATGCAGCACCCAGGCCATTTTCGCGTTGCTCGTAGTAAAGCGTTGCTCGCGTCAGTTCGGTAAGCGCGGCGGACGTAAACCGGTATTGCGTCATTTCCTCAGAGACGAGCGAAGATCTTGCAGAGCGGAAGGTCCGTCTATGGTCTGCAATTCGCCTCGGTCAACCGTGTCGATCCGTGCCTCTGATTCGGCAGCCCATTTCGCCTCAATCTCCCTGATGCGCTCTTCATCGAGACTTTCCCAAAGAATATCAATTAAAGTCGCGCGTTCAGTAGAACTGAGATGAGCAATTTCCTCTTGAATAGATGCAAGGCTCATGCGTCGAATGATTGGACTAAATGACTGCGTCTATCAAGGAGTCGGTTTTTGACATTGAAGCTCTGGAGTATCGACATATCACTGCTGGATTTTCGCAACGTAACCGCGTCTCGCGCTGACATTTAGTCCAACACGTCTCGAAAAGACATCGATGCGGCGATACTCTTTCGCTGTTAATGAACCCAGCGGGCGAAGCGGCTTGTAACTGACGATGTATTGCGAATCTACGTTTCGAGCTACGTCGGCAGCCTGATTAATCATCTCCGCCGCTGAACCTGGCAAATACACGGTTCCCCCGGTTGCTTCCGTGATAGTCACGAACTCGTCTTCACGTTCTTTTAATGTCTTCTTGATTCCTTCGCGTCGGAACAGACGTTCGATATCAAGAACCATCCCGCCCTTAGTGGACATCAATACTTTGAGATCCGGATCGGGATGTTGTGGGTCTCTCATTGATGGTAAAGCATCAATCAGATTCTTATCGACTGCGCTTTTTACCCGCGGACGAGTCACATCAGGTTTCTTCGCCTTAAGCCCAAGCGAGGTATAACTAATAATATGGACCGTTATATTCGCTGCAAACACGCTCTTGAATGCTTCGTCAAGCTCCGCTTCATCGGGCCTGCGCACAAGACCATCAGAGACCAACACCAGATGATGATTGCGTGACGGCACTTTGTCGAAGTATCCAGCGGCAGCCATCAGCGCAGCCGCCAGGGCACTCCGCTTTCCGGGAAACAGGTCCTTCTCGAGAGACTGAGTGACCTCTGACTTATTGAGCGTCCATTCCTGAATCAACTCCACTCGATTGCTGACTTGCATAACGGCGACTTGGTCATCTTTGTGCAACGCGGAAACGAGAGCGAGGGCCACTTGCCTCGTAAGATCGATAGTCTTGGCGAGGTTATGTTCTCCTCCCGTATCAAGAAGCAGCAAAACGCTTCCCGGAACTCGGTACAAACCTCGGAGCTGTTGCACCACGCCATCTTCTCGCACCATCAAGTCTTCGATTCCCACTGTCGGATCAAAACGTCCGGAAGCATCTACCGCTGTTACGGGAATTCGCACTTCTTCAATAAATGTCTTCACGGATTCTTGGAGTGTTTGAGTTTCCGGTGGCTTAGCGGGCACGGCGGGATTGGTTTGTGCACGACAGAGCAAAACGCCATGATGCGCAATTACGAGAAACAAAATCAGGCTCCGTGTTGAAAACATGCTTCTCTCGATCATGGCGCTCTTCATGTGCAGCACGACATTCGCGATTAATTGTAACGGATCTCAGGACTATCGTTAACAACCGGCTGATCCACACATAATTGGAGGTTAATATCACGCAACGGGCGCAAAGAAGCAGAGTTCTGTAGTAAATCTCTCCTTTGCGCCTTTGCGTGAGACGGCTTTAGTTACAAACCTGGCGTGCTCACCAACAACTCGCCCTCGAGCACTGCAATCTGCGCGTCAACCATGCCGCACACGTTGAACTCACTGCAGCGAGTAAAAGCAAGGTGCTTCGCCGTGTTCGCGAGTACTTTCGGGTGCGTGGCAGTTTCAAGCGTCGCCATCAGAACCAGCAACGCGGCCGATTTAGTTGCGGGCTCATCACCCGCGCGACAGATCATCTCCGTCAACGCTTCAATCTTTGCTTCGCTTGAATCGTCTTCGCTGGTGTCGGGTGTTTCGGAGAAATCCGTATCGACAATACTTTCGCCCGCATCTGCGCGGCGCACGAGTTTAGCCAGCCATGGATCGTTTATCTCCAGGGCGTAACGGATAATCGCACGGCTCTGAGCGTCGATCGATTTATCGTTCAGGACTGCCTGCGCTCTTCGTTTAAGAGCGTTCATTATGGTGTTAGTTCTGGATGTTTGGTTTACGTGAGGTGTTTGTTCGCGCAAGGGTGCGCTACTATGATTAGCCATGGGCTTCATCCTTTCTTCAGAAGGTTGAGGTTCAAGGGCTGGCTTTGTGTGTCTGCACAAGTCGGCCCGCTTCTTTTTGGAGGCGTGCTCGCACTATAACACAATTCGCGAGCGCACTGTTTTTTCTTTTCTAGCTCATCTGTTCTTGAAATCCTTGATCATCAGCGACACCCATGGCTCACTCCTTTGTCGCAATTAAGTTAACGGATGGCTAATCGTCTGTCCGTTCCTTGTACAGGTCGAGGTCGGAAGCTGTGACTTCCTCGGGTGGAACAAGCTTGTAGTGCTTTTCCCTTGACACGCCCAACCCATCTTCACTCTGCTCAAATTCAAACAGGGCGATCACGTCATCTTTCATAAACTGCGCGGCCACTGGACGACAAATAAGAGAACTGAACTTGTTCTCGCACAACGCAATGTCTTGCTCTATCTGAACGATACCTAATCGCTCTCTTCCTCGCTTGGCTTGTACTGGAACTACGTAATGCGAACCCCTTCGATCGACGCCTATATAGAGTTCATCCGTTTCAACCTGGCCCATATTAGGTACCGTGGTCCTTAAATGATTCTGCAAAGAATAACAGGCGATGCCGAGAAATATGTCAATGAGACGATTGTAACGAAGCTTAGCGAGTAGTGCTTGTTCATCGGTCAATGTGTACTTGGCAATCACTCCAGGAGTCGAGTCCGGCACTTTCGTTACCGTCATCTGCTCGTTGGGCGTTATAGGTTTGTCTGGCACGAGGACTAAGCGATATTTTGCGCGGCCAGTGAGCCTAATAATCCACGCTTGACCTTCGCCAGCCTCCGCTTGAATTGACTTTGGAAAGGAAGCGCGGAAACGGAAGCTGTAGGGTAGGTCGTATATATTTTCTGGAAGATCAATCTTAAGCTTCTTTGCAACTTTCTTAACATCATCGCGCTCAAAATCAACTTCCGTCATTCCAGGTTTGAATTTAGACTGAAAGATCTTTTCAAGAATGGGTGCGTATTTTCGTGGTTTTTGCATTCAGGACTAACCAGGCCAGCGTAGTAGGACTACTTCTTCTTTCAGTTGTTCTTTCGTCGCAGTCGCGAGTCTTGTGCGGAACAGATCGATGCCAATGACTTCATAACCCAGCGATGTGGCAAGCTCAGCGAGAATTTCGCCTGTTTGAATCTTGATGCGTAAATACGAGGCTTGATCTCCCACGACATAGGCCAACCGCGCGCCGGGTCGAAGCACAGTTCTCAAATTAGCGAAGTGACGTTTCATTCCACCGAAATACAGCTTCGTTACCCTTGCATACATGCGTTCGAAACCGGAGGTCTTACCTAACTCGATCCGTCGTCTCTCAATTGCGTCAGCAATGCGTTGGATTTCTTTGTTGTCTGCTACCAGCAGATCATCCTGATCGGTCGCGTATACTCCGCGCGTGTTCGATCTCAGAAGGTTTTTCTTCAGGAGACGTAGGTCATGTTTATTGTTGATGAAGCCTAGCAGAACAGTTTCCAAACGAGTCGTGCGTGTATAGTCCTTTTCATTCGGATATGGCGGAGACGTAATTACGACATCTATAGAGTTAGGTTCCAGGAGACCGGAGAGGTGGCGGGCGTCTCCGTTCTGTATGATAGCTGGCGTTTCAGATAGCGAGCTGAGAATTCGCAGATCATCAGCGATTCGATGCACCCAGTGAAGCCAAGTCTCGATAACCGGCGCATCTGTCTTTGGTGGGCCTACACCGACTTCAGGACCAAAGTGCAAGTTGCTAATTCCAGAAACGAGGGACCTTGCTAATGCTAACTGCTCGGTTGCAATAAACCGACCGTCTTTGAGTTGTTCTAGACTATCAATCAGTGTAAGCGTCTTATGAAGCGGTAGCGGGCTAATTGAATCTTTAAGCAGTAGTTTGGTCTTTTCGACAGGTAGAGTGCGCAAATCGATAGCCGGCAGCCCGTTTCCCTTGAACAATGGCAAGTGAGATGAGTGGGCTATTCCTTCTTTCGCTAAGTTCTCCCAAGTTCGATTCGCAACTTCCTCAGCGTGTCCTACCAACGCAGCGGGATCGATCTTCCAGTCAACTTTTACACGGGAAGCAAGACTTGCCATCGGATTGGACTCTATTCCGATGCTCGGAATGCGGAGCTTCTTAGATTCAACCAGCGTAGTGCCGGTACCGCAGAATGGATCAAGGATGGTTTGAGTTGAGTCGACTCCGAAACGAGTGATGTAGTCTCTGACGAGATGCGCGGGATAGGACAACACGAACCGATACCAGTCGTGCGCGGCTCGATCCTCAATTCGCAGCTTGTTGTCTTCCTTGACTACAGCAATCACTGCACTATTCATCCTTCCACTTGGCGGCTCATCGAGATCAAAGGTTTCCAAATTAAATGTTGTAGTATATCTGATCCTTTGTGTCGATCGCATCCGTTTGCGTTTAGCGCGAGCGGGATTGAGCACAAAGCGCCACTACAAGTGCTTCCCAACGCTGCTTTATAATACCCGCACATAACATTTCTTTCTTGAAGGAGCCACTAAGTGTCTGTTACAGAAATTGCCGCTGACTGCTACCGTATCTCCACCTACATCCCGGAAATTGATCTACAGTTCAATCAGTTCCTGATCAAAGACGAAGAACCGCTACTGTTTCATACTGGCATGAGGATGCTGTTCCCAGTTGTTCGCGAGGCGGTTGCGACTATCATGGATCCCTCGAAGATACGCTGGATCAGCTTCAGCCATTTCGAGGCGGACGAGTGTGGCTCGCTTAATGAGTGGCTTCAAATCGCTCCCGCTGCACAGCCCGTGTGTAGCACGGTTGGCGCACTAGTGAGCATCAACGATTTCGCTCTCCGTCCAGCCAAGGGCATGAACGACGGTGAAGTGCTCAATACAGGCCGGCATCGATTCCGCTTTGCTCAAACCCCGCATGTGCCCCATTGCTGGGAGGCTGGGCTACTTTTCGAAGAGACAAGCGGTACGCTGCTCTGCTCAGACCTGTTTCACCAAAATGGCGACGTCGAGCCTTTGACCCAGTCAGACGTTATCGACCGCGCGCGAAAAACTCTGATTGATTATCAGGCCGGCCCGTTTGCGAACTACATGCCGTACACGAAGCACACCGACGGCATTATGCAAAAACTTGCCGAGCTCAATCCGAAAACGATCGCGCCAATGCACGGCTCAGCTTTTTCCGGCAATGGCACACAGGCCTTACGCGATCTCGCAGTGGTTATGCGTGAAGTCTTAGGGTGAGTCATATGAAACGTCTGATCATTTTACTTATCCTTCTTAGTCTTTCAACGATTGCAACCAGCGCGCAGAACTGGCCATCGTTTCGCGGACCGAACGCCTCTGGTGTTGCCGAAGGTACAAATCCACCCATCACCTGGGACCTCGAAAAGTCACAGAACGTGCTCTGGAAAACCACCATCCCCGGTCTATCACACTCGAGTCCGATTGTCTCGGGTAACAACATCTTCGTGATCACTGCCGTCAGCAGCGATTCAAGAGCCGGTTTCAACGCGAAGGATCGAGGTATCGACCTCGCAAACGACAACGTCAAGCACACCTGGATGATCTTCGGCATCGACAAACGTAACGGAAAGATTCTTTGGTCAGACAAACCTTACGAAGGCGTGCCGCGAGCAAAGCGACACGTCAAAGCGACGCAAGCTAACTCCACCCCAGTAACCGACGGCCGTTACGTTGTTGCGCTCTTTGGTTCCGAAGGTCTCGCTTGTTACGACACAAACGGCAAGTTGCAATGGAAACAGGATCTCGGCGTTCTGAATCCCGGACTTTGGGACGACAAAGAGTCGTCCTGGGGACACGCAAGTAGTCCTATCATTTATCGCGACCTCGTGATCGTTCAAGCGGATGGCCACAAGCAATCGTTCATCGCAGCGTTCAATTTGAAAGACGGTAAACAAGCCTGGCGGGTCGAACGCAACGAGATCACCTCATGGACCACGCCGACGATTTACGAAGGCAAGAATCGCGCGGAACTGATCGCCAATGGCGGGCGATATATTCGCGGCTACGATCCGCTGACGGGCAAGGAACTGTGGCGCTTCTCGGATAACAACACGGAAGTGAAGATGCAGGCGCCGCTCGTCGCGCACGATCTCATTTACATTACCGGCGGGTATCCGGCTGGACGCGCGATGTATGTATTTCGTCCCGGCGCAGTCGGCGACATCTCACTCAAGCCCGGCGAAGAGAAGAACGCGTTTCTTGCGTGGAGTTCCAGCAAGGGCAGTCCTTATACACCGACGCCGATCGTCTACGGCGATCTGTTTTATGTAATTGCTGACAATGGTGTGCTCAGCGCCTACGAGGCGAGAACGGGCGAGCTCATCTATCAGCAGAGACTGCCGAGTTCGTTTAGTGCGTCACCGGTTGCGGCAGATGGAAGGCTGTATCTGGCAAGCGAGGACGGCGATGTTTTTGTGGTCAAGGCCAGCAGACAATATGAGTTGCTGTCGAGGAATACAATGGGTCAACCGCTGATGGCCACGCCGGCGCTCTCGGAAGGGATGCTGATCGTGCGTGGAGAGAATGCTATTTACGCACTCGGCGAGCGGAAAACCGCGAAGAAGTAATCCACAGATTACACAGATTACACAGATTACACAGAGGTCATTAAAGAATCTGCGTATTGGGGCCTGAGTCGCGCAACCATTTGACCGCCATCAACGTACTACACCATCCACCGGCAAATCTCTCAAAACCCTGGAGGACGTCAATGAAAACCAAAGCCCTGGTGCTGCTACTGCTCTTACTAATCTTTCCCTTTTCAGCTCTAGCGCAGAAAAACGCGCAGACTACCGCGGCATTGCCGCCACTGATCCCACTGAAAGACTTCTTTCGAAACCCCGTGAAGGTTGGATACTCACTTTCGCCGAATGGCGAGTATCTGGCATTTATGCAGCCCTGGGAGAACCGCCTGAATGTCTTTATCGAGAAGATCGGGAGCGGCCAGGCGACTCGCGTGACCAGCGCAAAGGAGCGCGACATCGCCGGCTACGCGTGGAAGGGAGACAACCGCATTGTCTATATACAAGACACGGGTGGCGATGAAAATTACCGGCTCTATGCTGTCGGTATCGACGGCTCGAATCCGAAGGACCTGACGCCCTTTGAGAAGGTTCGCGCCCAGATCATCGATCGGCTTGAGCAAAATGAAAACGAAATTCTGGTCAGTCTCAACAAGCGCATGAAGCAGGTCTTTGACGTCTATCGTATCAACGTAAATACCGGCGAGATGCAGATGGTTGCCGAAAACCCCGGCAACTACACCGGCTGGGGCACTGATTGGGATGGAAAACTCCGCATCGCCGTGACCACGGATGGCGTCAATAGCACGTTGCTGTTTCGCAATTCCGAAACAGAGAAGTTTGCGCCGCTCGTCACCACGACTTTCAGAGAGACCATCGCACCATTAGTGTTCACTCCTGACAACCGGCAACTGTATGTAGCCACCAACATCGGTCGCGACAAAACGGCCATCGTCAAATACGACCCCGAAAACAAGAAGGAGATCGAGAAGATATATGAGCATCCTGAAGTGGACGTGACTAATCTTCTCAGTTCGCGTAAGCGCCGCGTCATTACCGGCGTTTCTTTCACGACAGATAAAACACAGTACTACTTTATCGACAAGCAGCGAGCAGACCTGCAAAAGGATCTCGAGCGTCGTTTGCCGGGTTACGAAGTGCGTCTGGCCGGCTGTAATCGTGAAGAAGACAAGTGCCTGGTGCGCACGTTCACCGATCGCTCACTCGGCGCTTACTACTTCTACGATCTGAAGTCGAAAGACTTCCGGAAGCTCGCGGATGTGAGTCCCTGGCTGAACGATAAGGATCTGGCACCCATGAAGCCGATCAAGTATCAAAGCCGCGATGGGCTGACGATTCACGGCTACTTGACGCTTCCCAAAGGTGTCGCGGCCCGCAATCTGCCCGTGGTCGTGAATCCACATGGTGGTCCATGGTATCGCGACTCATGGGGATATAACCCTGAAGTTCAATTCCTGGCAAACCGCGGCTATGCCGTGTTGCAGGTTAACTTCCGCGGCTCGACCGGATATGGGCGCAAGTTTTGGGAGGCGAGCTTCAAACAATGGGGCAAGGCCATGCAAGACGACATCACCGACGGTGTCCAATGGCTGATCAAGCAAGGTATCGCCGATCCGAAACGCGTTGGCATTTACGGTGGCAGCTACGGCGGCTATGCAACGCTGGCAGGGCTCGTTTACACGCCTGATCTTTACGCAGCCGGAGTTGATTATGTCGGCGTGTCAAACCTGTTCACATTCCTCAAAGCGATTCCACCGTATTGGAAGCCGTATTTGGAAATGTTCTACGAAATGATTGGACATCCGGAAAAGGACAAAGAGCTTCTGACGGCGGCGTCGCCGGTTTTCCACAGTGACAAGATCAAAGTGCCGCTATTGATTGCGCAGGGCGCCAACGATCCGCGCGTAAACAAGGGTGAATCGGACCAGATGGTCGAGGCTCTGAAGAAACGCGGCATCGAAGTACCTTACATCGTCAAAGCCAACGAAGGACACGGTTTTGCGAACGAAGAGAACCGCTTCGACTTCTACCGCGCGATGGAAGAGTTTCTCGGGAAGCATCTGGGTGGACGAGTAGAGAAAGCGAGTGACTGAAGGATGATTTTAGCCACGGATGACACGGATTAATCCGTCTTCATCCGCGTTCATCCGTGGCTCTCTGCAATTCACATCTCATCGCTCGATGGCTTCGCGCGCAATCGTTTGATCTGTGAACGCCGTGCCTTTTCTTCAAGGACCCGGTTCTTCGCACTACGAGGAATACGAGTCGGGACACGTTTTGCCGGACGATAGTTCAGCTGCTCAACCTTCTTACGAAGCCTCTCCAGACACAGCGTCTTATTCCGGTGTTGACTGCGTTCCTGCCGCGAAGTCACAACGATGCGCGAGGGTAGGTGCTTCAGCCGAACCGCGGTTTCCGTCTTGTTTACATGCTGACCGCCTGGCCCACTAGAACGGAAAGTTTCGACCTCGCACTCACGCAGTAAGTCTTCATCTGATTCAGGCAGTATAATCATCTGGCTCAACCGGACGGCAATTATATTGGAAAGTGGCACAAGAATATGAGTACTCCGCTTAACATGCATGCCGCGCGCATGGCACTCAACCGGGACCCGCAACTTCGCGAGTGGGTCGAACAATGGCTAAAGAGTAAAGAGCGAACTGTAACTGCAACAATGACCGATGAGGAGTTTGAAAAGCACTGGCTCTATGTTCGCCCTGAGCGAATGCACGAGGGCGCTCTGGACGCAGTGAGCGCGTACCGGCAGGACCACGAAGGTTAGCTCGCGACGTTTCATACGATGTAAGGAAACAGAGGACAATCAGCGATGTCAGCCAGAATAAAGATAAATCACTTCACTTGCTTCATCGCGTTTCTAGGCGCAATCGTTTGTTTCGCAATGACTGGTCGCACTTCGAACGTCTCGGTGTCCGGTGCAACTTCTGTCACGTCCAGCAAGGCAAAGACCCAACGACAGGATCTACAAAGTGGGTTTGGGAGAGTGACGACAAGCCGCAGAAGCAAACTGCTCGTCGCATGATGCAAATGGTTAGCGATCAAAGCGAATGACCAAGTGGATTTTAGGGAGAACGAGGTCACGTGCTACACCTGTCATCGTGGACAAAGAAAACCAATCGGACTTCCTTCTATGCCGCTGGCCCGTTCGGGTCATGAATCAGGGCCAGGCGACGAAGCCGTTCCAGCGAGCACCAGTGTTCCCTCCATCGATCAGATCTTTACTAAATATTTTGAAGCGGTGGGTGGCACGGCCGCGACGAACACGACGACATTGATGCTAAAGGGCAAGCGCGAAGCATCGCAGAATCGCAGTTGGCCCAATGACATTACCGTGGCGTCTCCCGATAAGTTTCTTCTCGTTGCAACTAGCGCGGCTGGCACAGTCCGTCAGATCGTAAACGGCGATAAGGGTTGGTCAGCCAACGGAACCAACGTGAGAACCCTCACACCGGCAGAAGCTCTCGATGCCAAGCGTAGGGGGAACGAACTCTTCACTGTCGTTAAAGTGAGGCCGTCGGAAAGCATGAGAGTGGGCGGAATGCAAAAGGTCGACAAGAGCGGAGGGACGGAGGAGCATCACAGGCGCAATGAACAATAATCCAGCCCCTACTGACTATCGAGACAATATTTCACGGAGTGGTCTTTCAATTTACGATCCGATCGATATTGGCGACTCAAATTTGTGGATTCCGGCTCCTGATCTAGAGATACTCTTGAATCGAGAATTGATTGGATTGAATTTAGGTACATTGCCACTTCGCACGCGATCAAAGGCGGTCAAGACCACAGTGTGTACGGCATTAGGCTATCCAGTGCCTAAGCGTTTCAGGAAGACCCAGCCACGGTTCTTGGGTCAGAAGCTGGACACCTACGTTCAAAAGTCAAACAATCTACAAGTCTGGAACGAAGAATTAGAACCAACGCGACGCTACGCGATCATTCGCATCTCAGCGGACGACCGAATTGTGCGTGTCAAAGTTGTCACTGGTGATGCGTTGGCTAAACTAGACACAACCGGCACTCTTACTCAAAAGTATCAGGCGCGTCTGATCTGCGGCAGTCATAAAGCAGAGTTAATTTCATCCGAAGATACAAAGATTGTACGTGCATTAGTCAGTGTTGAGGCGGATCACAATCTTAGTGATTTGGAGCCAACAAGCAACCCTATACCGCGCAGAGTACTTCCGATCAGCATTGTGTTTGAACGTCTAAAAGCAATGATAGGTGTTTCATTTGAAGATCGTGGACGCGATCAGGAAAGACTTAGAGGTGGGCATTTGCATATGCTGATTTGCAGAGAGCTAGGTTTTTCAAACTACGCCGACGATGGCCAGTTTCCGGATCTGCGCAATCAGCTGTTAGAAATAAAACTTCAGACCTCGCCAACCATAGATCTCGGCCTGGTAAGGCCAGATAGTACCGAACCGTTAGACTTGCCTAGGATTGACGGTAATCAAATTCGCCATTGCGACGTTCGATATGCCCTGTTCTATAGCAGTACCAATGGAGCGAGAGTGACGCTAACTCACGTGTTTTTGACCACCGGCGAGCAATTCTTTAAGCGCTTCCCGCAATTCCAAGGCAAAGTTCTAAACAGAAAACTTCAGATTCCATTGCCGCGAGATTTTTTCGACTGAACCCCGAACGCCTTCCATACCAGGTCATCAAGTTTCTCATAACATGAAGTTGCCTCGGCTGAAGGAGTGAGTTTGTAGATCAACTTAGAAAGCTTTACCAGCTCTTTGCTAATTTTACCGTTGGGATCTGGAAGGGGAAAATTCTCGACGTATTGGGTTATGAATCTCCTTCGCCGGGCGTAAAGCTTGTTATTAAAACTTAGATCGTAAAATGCTTCTATGAAACTTGAGTTACTTATAGCCAACGCTAGCCACAAAAGTTCCTCTTCCGCTTTTGAACGAGCTTTCAGCCAATAACAGTCGCCATTTACCACGGTCTTTTCTTGATCGATCCAAAAAGTTGGCGTCTCAGAGATATCGCGAAAAACTAGTTTAGGTGCTGCCCATGATTCCGGATCTTGCGGAACCCATATTTCATACCATTGTCGACCGGCCTCCGCTACATACCTTCGTCCTGCTAAGAACTCCCGATTGCTCCAAAGATAAGCTTTAGTTCTTGGATACAAATCCAAATCAACCGCAGTACGTTTTCCTGATCTAACTGTGTGCGGGTAAAGCACCTTTCTTATTGCCTGTTGCATGTCAGGTTTAAAGCGCCGTGCTATGTGGTGAGTGGTCAAGGGTAATAACAGTTCGGGCTGCTGATCTTGAGGGAGTTCGGACCAATCCGACCGTATGAAGACTTTGTCACCACATGTTTTGATCCCTACTCTAACTTCACCAATATCGTGGAAAGTACCCCAAGTATGTGCTTGAACGGTGCTGAGCCAAGTCTTTGAAGCGTCAGTCGTAACACTCCAAACTTCTCCGGTTCCAGCTTGAGAATTTAAGATGCCATGCTCGACTCGAAAAGAACGTCCGTCTTTTGTGGAAACGGTACCCACGTGTCTCAAAGCATCTATTGGATCGTTAACACAAACTACAGGAATATCGCTTGTCTCATAGATACTTGTAAAGTTCGGTTTGGATGAGGAAGAGTCATTGTCGCGCGGCTGAACCACGAGCACCGCTGGAAGCACAGCGGCGTCGAAGAGTTTAGTATCGCCTAGATCCCAAATATGTTTGAGTCGTAGTGATTTAAGAATGGCGTTCCTAACCGACCCGCCCGATTTAGTGGTCATGAATCTGTTGGAAACGATTATTCCAGCTGTTCCGTTTTTCTCTAAGACGCAACCTATAGCCAGAATAAACGCATAGTAAAGATCTATCCGCCCAGTAAGTTGGTATCGACGGGCCATGTCCTGAGCTAAGTTCGATCCGAGAATTTGAGTACGAACATATGGAGGATTTGCAATAATGAGGTCAAACATCACCTGGGGACTCGTTCTAAATAAGTTCTTCTGAGTTGCACTGCCATTCCCTACAAAATCTAGAAAGCTTTCTGAGGAAAAATGAAATTGTGCTTTTGGGAAAAGACTGTGAAGACGACTTGCCGCTTTTGCTAGTGTCGCCGTATCAGTCTCAAACCCGTAGACGTCCAGCCTCTCGATGCCACGTCTTCCAAGTTCGTGAAGAAGGCTAATTAGCAGCGCACCTTCACCCATGGCAGGATCGAGTACCTTAAGAGGTGTACTAAGATCAGCAGGCAAGTGCTTGCTGATCTGGGCAGCAACGAAATTAGCCAAATTTTCCGGAGTGTACGTCACTCCCTCCGCTTTTGCTGCTGAGACACCTTTGTATCTATTGATGCGTTTTGTAGATGTTGAATTCACAAGAGTCTTATCTTAACAGTCATAATAATAAAGGGCTTGTCAACGTCATACTTTGGCTGTTTATTCATCTCACGCCCGCGCGGGCAGTGCTTAATTTTGACGTCAGGGGCGGCCGGTGGTGGGAACCGGCTACTGAAAACCGATCAAAGCGTAAGAGAATTGCTCGCTAACAACTGATCCTTGAGTGCCGCAATCTGCGCGTCGCGACCATGCCGTAGAGGTTCAACTCACCGCAGCGAGGGAAGGCAAGATGTTTCGCTGTGTTCGCGAGGGCTTTTGAGTGCGTGGAGTTTTCGAGGGTGGAGAGCAGAACGAGCAACGCGGCTGAAGGCTCGTCGCCGGCGCGGCAGATCAGGTCTGTTAATGCTTTGATCTTTTCTTCGCTTGAAGTATCAAAGAAGTTGTCGATGATGCTTTCGCCTGCATCGACGCAGCGCACAAGGTCAGGCAGCCATGGGTCGTTTATTTCCAAGCCGTAACGGATTATCGCTCGGGTTTGTGCGTCGATCGATTTGTCGTTTATGACTGATTGAGCGCGTCGTTTGAGAGCGTCGCTGATGTGAGGTGTTTCTTCGCGCAGTGTTGCGCTGTTAAGATTAGTCATGACTTTCATCCTTTCACTAGAAGGTTGAGGGTCGAGGGCCGGCTTTGTGTTCTAGCACAAGGTCGGCCCGCTTCATTTTGGCGAGAGGGGTAACAAATCTATAGCGCTGCGATTTTCGTTTGTCAACCGAGATTATGCTACACTAAGCGCAAAATTTAGTGCAGATTTAGCAATGGAGCAAGTCGATGAAACTCACGCGCGACATTCAGAGCCTTAGCACATTCAAACGCGACACTGCCAAGATCGTCCGACAACTAAAGAAGACCGGACAGCCAGTGGTCCTGACTGTTAATGGCAAGGCCGAGCTGGTGGTCCAGGACGCCGAAAGTTATCAGAAACTCCTCGAAGCGCAGGATAGGATGGAAGCGATTGAGGGAATAAGGCGTGGATTGGAAAGTATGAAACGGAATGCAGGAAAGCCAGCAGAAAAGTTCTTCCGCGAGTTTTTTGCTGAGAAAGGCATTTCGGAGCGCGAATGAAGCGTTACGTTATTGTCTTCGAGGTCTCGGCACAGGCAGACGTGCGTGGATCTTATGATTGGAGTTGCCGCGTCTGGGGCAAGAAAGAGGCCCAACGCTGGGTTCGCGAATTGCGGACAGCGGTCTCAAGACAACTCAGCATCGTGCCTAAAGGCTTTCCGCTTGCGCCGGAAGACGACGAGTTCTCCGAGGAAATTCGCCAGCTGGTCGTGGGCCGTTATCGTGTGTTGTTCACCATCAGACGAGGCAAAGTTCATGTGCTGCACGTGAGAGGAGCCCACAACCCAAGGTGATTGTGCCGCAGCTGGATCCGCTCCACTTTCAGTGCAGCTCTAATCAGCGTCATCAGCCGGTTCTCCGCTCATTCGAAATCGATGTCCGTCAAGATCTTCAACGAGCATCTCGCGTGTCTGCCATGAATAATTTGTCGGTGGGTTTAGAATCGTGGCGCCGCTTTTCTTGTACTCTTCATAAAGCGCATCAACGTCGTCCATGAAGATGGACATCCACATCCCGGGTTGTCCCTGGCGGCCCTCGCACAAGAAGATCTCGACCTTTTCGCGTCTGACACAGCCAAAATCCGGTGGGTCGCCCCAATCCCACTTCTTTTCAAAGCCTAGTTTTTCAACGTAATAGTCCATTGATGCCTGAAGACTCTTCACGTTGAGGATCGGGGTCGCACATTCGAAATCGTTCACTCTTTCACTCCTCAGTCATTTTAGCCACGGATGACACGGATAATTACATCTGATCAGGAATCTCGGCTTCAACGAGTTTCGCCAGCAGCGTTAGCGATTCCTGCCAACCGAGATAACAAGCCTCGGCCGGAATGACAGCCGGCACTCCCTCTTGCACGATGTTCAATTCAGTTCCGACAGACACCTTCGTCAACGTGATCGTCGTCTGCATTTCTCCAGGCAGATTCGGGTCGTCGAACCGGTCGGTGTGGCGGATGCGTTCGTTTGGCGTTAACTCAAGATACTCTCCACCGAACGAGTGGCTATTGCCGGTGGTGAAATTCGTGAACGACATCTTGTAAGTGCCTCCGACTTTCGCCTCGAGGTGATGAACCTGGCCCGTGAATCCATTTGGCGGAAGCCATTTGCACATTGCACTTGCGTCAAGGAATGCCCGGTAAACTCTCTCGGGCGGTGCATGAAGCACTCGGTGTAGTCGGATCGTATTTGTGTTACTCATAATTGCTCCTCGTATGATTACTCAACCACCGGCGATTGCGCCGATGATGTAAAACGGTTCCGCGCCAGACGCGATTGCCTCGGGCAGCGGAGCGTCCGCCGGCTCATGCGTCACATCCTCACCGCAGGCAAAGAATCGAAGCAACGGCCGGCGCTCTCCTGCGACATGGTCGCGAATGGTCCCGCGCAACATCGGATACCGCGCTTCCAGAGCATCAAGAATCGAACGTCGTGTTACCTGTCCGTCAAGCTCTAGCTCAACCTCTCCCCTGACGCCCGCAAGCGCGCGCAAATGTGATGGCAGAACGACCAGGATCATGTGAGCGTCTGTACCTCCACTGAAAGCACCGCCGGAAGATCTCGAACAATCGGAGCCCACGTATCTCCGGCATCAGGCGACGCATATACCTGCCCGCCAGTGGTGCCGAAGTACACACCACACGAATCGAGCGAGTCGATGGCCATCGCGTCGCGCAGCACGTTGACGTAGCAGTCGCTTTGAGGCAGACCGTTGGTGAGCGCCTCCCATTCGTTGCCGCCCGTTCGACTGCGATAGACGCGCAGCTTGCCGTCCAGTGGATAGTGCTCGCTATCGCTCTTGATGGGCACAACGTAGATCGTCTCCGGCTCGTGCGCGTGAATGTCAATCACAAACCCGAAATCGGTAGGTAGGTTGCCACTAATTTCGTGCCATGAATCGCCCGCGTTGTCGCTGCGCATGACGTCCCAGTGTTTCTGCATGAACAACACGTTCAACTGCGAAGGATGCATCGTGATGTGATGAACGCAATGGCCCACCTCGGCGGTCGGATCCGGAATGTATTGCGAGTGCAATCCCTGGTTGATCGGTTTCCACGTCGCGCCGGCGTCGTCACTGCGAAACGCACCCGCAGCGGAGATGGCGACAAAGATCCTTTGCTTATTCCCGGGGTCCAACAAAATGCTGTGCAGGCACATGCCGCCGGCGCCGGGCTGCCACTGAGAGCCAGTGCCGTGGCCGCGTAAACCCGGAAGTTCCTGCCACGTCTGACCGCCGTCGGCCGAGCGGAACAAGGCGGCGTCTTCAACCCCGGCATAAACGATGTCTGGATCGTCGAGTGAAGGTTCAATATGCCAGACGCGTTTGAACTCCCATGGATGTGGAGTGCCGTCATACCATTGATGCGTCGTGAGCGGTTTGCCGGTTCCAGACGAGGTGTCGTAAACAAACTTGTTGCTCTCACCCATCGGCATTCCTTCGGGCGTGGTAACCGGCAGGCCGGTGGGCGTACCAGGTTGGAACCACGTCTTACCGCCGTCGTTGGAGCGTTGAATGATCTGTCCAAACCAGCCGCTGGTTTGCGACGCGTAAATGCGGTCCGGATCCACGGGCGAACCTTTCATGTGATAGATTTCCCAGCCGGCAAAGTGCGGGCCACTGACGTCCCATTTTTCACGTTTTCCGTCGGAGGTCAGGATGAATGCCCCCTTACGGGTGCCTACGAGTACTCGTACATTGCTCATCTTTTCGTTTCCTTTTTAATAAGTTGATAGCAAAATTCGACTCCTTACAAATATAAGTCGAACGGCGACCGGCAAAATCGACATTTGGCCAAAAAATTTCTGTTTAGAAAATACCAACAATGCCACCGAGAGTCATCCAGATAAAGGTCAAACCGAATTCGCGAGTGAGCCTGCTTGAGCAAAGGGATGATGGAACGTGGCTCGCTTGCATCAAGTCGCCTCCGGTTGATGGAAAGGCGAATGAAGAACTGCTCGCACTCGTCGCAAAGCACTTCGATTGTCGCAAGTCAGATGTGTCGATCAAAACCGGTGGGTCCAGTCGCGTGAAGTTGGTTCGGATCGAAGATTCGTAATTATAGGGGTGACCTCCGTGGCCACCCCTTCTCGAAACTAAGTCTTAGAAGCGACGACGTCGATCGCGCAACTTATACGTGTACAACGCCGAACTTCCCAATCCAACAAGAGCGCCGATGCCCGCTCCGCGCCGGCCGCCCAGCAGGGCCCCGACACCCGCGCCACCACCCGTGCCGATTGCAAGAGTAAGAGCATCTCGATGACGTTCCCAGAAAGAGCGTCGTGGTGCATATGCGTAATACGATCGCCTCGCGTAATTGCGATTGTAAGCTCTCCGATATCTCGACTGACTTGTGTAGCTCGAGTATGACCTGCGGTGATGCCTGCACGCGAGCGCAGGAAGTGCCGAAGCACTAAACATGGTTAGACACAAAACGAGACCTAACAGCCGTTTCACTGTTCTCACCTCCTTTAAATTTTATCGGGGAGATACGGGAGAGTTTCCGTGACTGAATTTTACCAGAGGTGTCAATGCCAATACTGGCCGTTCATGCGCGCGATTAATGTTGATGTTGAGTTTCCGTTGGTAGACCTGCGCCGATCCAGTCAGACTTGCCTTCCGCATAGTCGCGCACATTGGAATAACCCAGCGTCGCCAATTCACGGGCGACGTTCTCGGATGCGTGTCAGGTGGGAGAGGCGCAGTAAACAACGATATCGGCATTCTTATCCGGCAAAAGTTTCGGGGCAAGAACCTTCACTTGATCCGACGGCAAATTGATTGCACCGGGCAAATGTGCGTGCTCGTACGCCACCCTGGGAAGAGTTTCGACAAGTATGAAATCATCTTTGCCATCGATCTTCTGTTTAAGTTCATCTCTACTGATTGTCTTTACCATTAGTCTTTCGCCCTCATTCATAGACTCGCTGTCTTATTTATTCGCTGACTCAGCCAGTTTACTCTGAATTTGAATATATCTGGAACAACTTCCTTTGGTTTACAGTTCAAAGATGTAAGTCGCAGCCGGGTTGACTTACATTTCGGGTGGTGAGATACCTCGACTGTTTAGTTAAAAGGAGTATAGAGACCACGAGCCCGCTCGCTCGTGAACACGAATGCGAACTGTAAACGCTGCACGATATGTTACGCCACTGCGTGAGGGTGGATCGCTGCCTGCCATCATCGAGGCGGACGATGATGGAATGTACGTCCTCAAATTCCGTGGCGCTGGTCAAGGTACCAAAGCCTTAATCGCCGAATTAATCGCCGGCGAGATTGCGCGCGCAGCCCACTTGCCGGTTCCCGAGCTCGTGTTCGTCTCGCTCGACCCTGAGATCGCGAAAACGGAACCCGATCCCGAAATACAAGACCTCATCCGTGCCAGCGGCGGGCTGAACCTCGGACTCGATTATCTTCCCGGCTCAGTAATGTTCGACCCCGTTGCCGATAAACCGGATGCTGACCTCGCTTCGCGTATCGTGTGGTTCGACGCCTATGTCACTAACGTCGATCGCACCCCGCGAAATGCAAATCTGTTAATGTGGCACCGCAGGCTCTGGTTGATCGATCATGGCGCCGCCCTATACTTTCATCATGCCTGGACTGACATGGACCAACGCAGCAAGGATCGGTTCCCTTTGATTAAAGAACACATCCTGCTTCGATTCGCTAACGACCTCGTAACAGCCGACCAGGCAATGACCGCACGGATCACTGAAGAGGTAATAAGAGGAATCGTTGACCTTGTCCCAGATGACTGGATGAGCGACAACTCTCCATTCAAAACGATTGCGGAAAACAGACAAGCTTACGTCCGATACTTGATGAGGCGTCTCGACGAGCCTCGCCACTTCATTGAGGAGGCGATTCGTGCCCGATAAATTCAGGTATGACTATGCTGTCGTTCGGGTCGTACCAAAAGTGGACCGCGAGGAGTTTATCAACGCCGGCGTGATAGTCTCGTGTCCCGATCTCTCTTTTTTGGAAGCACGCATCAAGTTGAATGAGTCTCGACTTCTCGCGCTCGATCCAACAGTTGATCTGGATCTGGTGAGAAACCATTTGGCCTCAATTCCAACGATCTGTCGCGGTGGCGATGAAGCGGGATCGATTGGTCAGCTACCGCAGCGTCAACGTTTTCACTGGCTCGTTGCCCCGCGCAGCACGGTGATTCAAACTTCTCCAGTTCATACAGGCAGATGCGACGATCCGGCCGCCGCGCTGGAACATCTTGTAGCGACTATGATCGATGCTAACGAATAGGAGTCAACGTGAAGTTAAAGATAGTCCAGGCTGGTGATCCAGTATTGCGAAAGCAAAGTCGCGCGTTAAGCAAGGAGGAGATCAGCAGTCCCTCGATCCAGTACTTGATCGAATTGATGCGAGACGCAATGCGCGACGCGCCGGGAGTTGGGCTCGCGGCGCCTCAGATCGGTGAGTCTATTCAACTGGCAGTAATTGAGGATAGAGAGGTATACATAACCGATCTCCCTGCGGATCAACTTGCAGAACGCCAGAGATCTCCGATTCCATTTCACGTGATCATCAATCCGAAGCTCTCGTTCCTGGATAATTCGTCCGCACAATTCTTCGAGGGTTGTCTTAGCGTCGCAGGCTTCTCGGCGATTGTAGACCGTGCGCTAAAGGTTCGCGTTGAATGTTTGAATGAACGCGGCGAACCGGTAACGATTAATGCGCAGGGTTGGTACGCGCGGATTCTTCAGCACGAAATAGACCATTTGAATGGGACGTTGTACGTCGATCGCATGAAAACACGCACCCTCACGACCGCGGAGAATATGTTTCTATTCTGGAAGCGCCGGAGTATTCAAGAAGTGCTGGCTGACCTAGGCGACTAAAGCGCGAACAGTTATATCTAACAAGAGAATCCGGCGTGAAATACGCGCCGGCTCTTGCTCCGTCAGACTGCGCGGCAGCCGTGATGTCCAAATTGGCTCGTTGAAGAAACGCTCTCATCTGTTTGAAGCCTGCGTCTAACGCTTCTTCATGTTCGTTTGAAGCAGCGCTCCCAGTACCCTCATCGCTTTCTCTGCGTAACCTCTGCGGATCTCTGCGCCCTCTGCGGTGAACTACTCAGAAACACTTTACCGCAGAGGACGCAGAGATCCGCAGAGGTCACGCAGAGAAAACCTAGTGCATTGCCACCGGGCCCTTTTTCGCCTTCACTCGCTTGAACAGAAAAACAGCAGGCACGCACAACAAGCACAAAAATGAGAGGAGCCGGAAGTTGTCGATGTACGACAACACCATCGCCTGTTTCGCTACCATCCCGTAAATTGCGCCATACGCTTGTTCAGTACCGAGTGATCCACTTCCAGTGAGCTCCTGAACTCTTTGCTGTAGCACAGGATTGTAAGGATTTATATTTTGCACGAGCGCCGCCTGATGTATTTGACCGCCACGTGACAGCATCGTTGTCATTGCCGCAATTCCCAAACTTCCGCCGGTATTGCGCATGAGGTTGAACACGCCTGCAGCATTGCCCATCTGCTCATTTGGCAGTGTACCCATCGCCATCGTGGTGAGCGGCACAAAAATAAATCCCGTCGCAAAGCCGCTTATGATATTGGGCCAGGTAATACTGCTTGCCGAAACCGTTAAATTGATATCGCTAAACTCGTAAGTCGAATACGCGAGCACCAGGAACCCAAACATGATCAAATAGCGCCCGTTCACTTTTCCGATCAACCTGCCCACGATAATCATCGATGCGATCGAGCCAAACCCACGTGGGCTAACGGCCATACCACTCTGCATTGCTGGGTAACCGAGCATCGTCTGTAGAAACAGCGGTAACAAGGCAATCGTGCCATACAACACGATCCCCATTACCGTCATCATGCCTGTGCCAACTGAGAAGTTCCGGTTCTTCAACACACGCAGATCGACGATCGGTTCTTTGACACACAACTCCCAAATCACAAACGCAACCAAAGTCACACCACAAAAGATGGCCGCAGTGGTAATTAGCGACGACGAGAACCAATCTTCTTCCTGCCCCTTGTCGAGAATCAGTTGCAGAGCGCCGAGCCCGATCGCCATCAATGCGAAGCCAAATCGATCAATTCTGCCGGGCCGCTGATTCTTAATGTACGGTGGGTCTTCGATGAACATGTTTGCCATGAACACCGCAAGAATGCCGACCGGAATGTTGATATAGAAGATCCAACGCCATGAGTAATTATCCGTAATCCAGCCACCGAGAGTTGGGCCAATGATCGGAGCAACGACCACTCCCATACCAAACACGGCCATCGCCTGCCCTCGCTTTTCAGGAGGGAAGCTCTCCATCAGCACAGCCTGGGCTATCGGCTGAAGCGCGCCGCCACCCGCCCCTTGCAAGATTCGAGCAACGATGAGCATTCCCAAACTTGCAGCCGCGCCACACATTACTGACGAAAAGGTGAAGATGATGATGCAGATAATTAAAAAACGCTTTCGCCCAAAGAACCGGCCGAGCCAATTTGTCGCTGGAAGTATGATCGCGTTCGAGACGAGATAACTCGTTAAGACCCACGTCGATTCTTCAGTAGATGCAGAAAGATTTCCGGCGATGTGAGGCAGCGCAACGTTGGCAACGGATGTGTCGAGCACTTCCATGAACGTCGCCAGCATCACGGAAATAGCAATCAGCCATGGATTGAAGCTTGGAACCCAAACTCCCGGTGTGCCATTAGTCGCGCGATTGGTGAAGCGAGCACGCAACGACTTGCCTGGGCCACTCACCGGATCTTCACCTCCGGTTCAACAGACATGCCCGGCGCAAGCATGTGATTCGGATCCGGTGGTTCATCAAAAACGATTTTCACAGGCACGCGTTGCACTACCTTCACGTAATTACCCGTCGCGTTCTCCGCCGGTAACAAACTGAAGCGAGTGCCTGTCCCGGCTTGAATACTGTCAACGTGGCCTTTGAAAGTCTTATCAGGATAAGCATCGACCGTGATTTCAACAGGTTGGCCCGGTTGCATCAGACTAATCTGGTTTTCTTTGAAGTTCGCGGTTACCCACACTTCTCCCGGAACAATTGCCATCAAGGGTTGGCCTGATTGAACGAGTGCGCCCTCTTCAACGGATTTGTGCGTCACGCGGCCGGTGTCCGGAGCGTAGATCTTCGTGTACGACAATTCGAGCTCTGCCTGAGCGACTGCCGCTTGCAATTGTTCAATCGAGGCGCTGGCAGTCTGTGCCTGCGCTTCGCTCACCGCGACTTGTTGCGGAGCGGTATTGGCCTGCGCGAATCGACCCTGTGCCTCCTGCACTTGCGCCTGTGCCGCAGCGATTTGAGCCTGAGCTTTGCGCGCGTTCTCGGCGCTGGCATTGTGAGCGGCCTGCATTTCAGTTACCTGCGAGCTCGTCGCCGCAACTTTCTCGCGAGCCGCCTGAAGTTGCGCCTCCGCCGTACGCGCAGTCGCAATGGCCTGATCCAAACGTTGACGAGACACTTCGTCTTTACTGTACAGCTCCTGGTAACGCGCAACGTCGGCGTTTGCTCGCACGACTTCAGCTTGAGCCGCAGTCACTTGTGCTTGTGCTTGTTGCAGATTGGCCTGCGCCGTATTCACCGTCGCGCCCGCCTGGGTTACGCGCGTACGTTCAGCGGCAGCCTGAGCTCTTGACGCTGCCACACCGGCACGCGCCTGCTGCACAGTACCCGTCGCCTGCTGCACATTCGCTCTCGTATTCGCGCGTGTTAGTTCAACGCCGGTGCGCGCTTCTTTTAGTCGAGCCTCACCGGCTGCAAGCGCGGCCCTGGCTTGATCGAGTCGTACCTGGTAGTCACGCGGATCAATTTCAGCCAGCAGATCACCTTTGTTTACTTGTTGGTTCGACTTCACATACACCTTCGTGATGTAGCCGGAGACTTTCGGACTGACCTGCGTGATGTGTGCGTCGATAAACGCGTCGTCTGTCGATTCATGGCTTCGTGCGTAAAGCCAGTAGCGCACGCCGAGAAACGCACCGATAAGAATTATCAGCACAGCCGCGATTAAGAATGCGGGCCGGCGATACAATGGCGTCTTCCGCGGCTGCTCGCCCGGCTGGAGCGGATCGCCATGTTCGTCAATCAACACACCCCTGCGTGGTGGTTGCTCTTCGCCTGGCTCTTCCTCTGGAACTTCTACTTCGTCTTCAACAATACTGCTCATAATATTTTGTTAATCGTTACCATCTAAAATTTTCCGCTCTACCGAGAGCTGCCGCCAGGTTCAGTCGCGCAGCGTTGTAAACCGCCAGCGCTTCAACTTGCGCTGCGCGCGCGTTCGCAAGAGACGTTTGCGCGCTGATTACTTCCAGGTTATCTGCCACACCCGCGCGAAATCGATCCCGCGACATCTCCAGCTCGCGCTGCGCTAAACGCAAAGCTTCATCTGCTGCACGCACACGTTCAACCGTCGTACGCACGGCTGAGAGGGCCAATCGCACATCTTCCTCGACCTGACCGCGCGCGCTTCCAAGCTGCAACTCGGCTTCGTGTTGCCGGCTGGTGGCAACCGTCAAACGTCCTTGCGTCAATCCACCGTTAAAAATCGGAACGTTCAGTTGGACCGCAGCTCGCCGCGTTGGTAACGCTGAGTCGGTTGGAGTAATTCCGCTGGTGCCGTAATCGCCGACAAATTGCAACGATGGCAGCAGTTCGTCTCTGACTGCTTTTCGCTCCAGACTCAACATGTTGACCTGTGCTTGCGATATCAGCACTTCCGCGCGGTTAGATAACGCATCAGTCACGGCAGTGTCTGATTGTGGTAGCGGTTCAGGTGTGAACACTAGTGAATCCGAAAGCGTCATCGTAGAACCTAAAGGAACACCAATCACGCGTTGAAGATTCAGCACTGCCTGTTCGGCGGTCGTTTGCGCCTGGGCCAGGCCAACACGCTCCTGCGCGAGCCGGGTTTCAGCTCGCGTGACATCGACGCCGGTAGCAACGCCGGCGTTTCTCTGGTCCTGTGCCAATTGAAGCAGTGCGGCGGCCAGCTCTACATTTGCTTGTGCCGCAGCGACGTTGCGATTACTTCGCAACGTTTCCAGGTAGGTCAGAGCTGTCGCTTCTGATACCTGCTCGCGAGCCAGACGTTGCTGCAGCTCCGCGATGCGCACACCTTCACGACTAGATTGGTAGTTTCGGATTGCACTGAAATCCAAAATATTCTGCACCAGGCGGGCACGAGCATCGAAATTGTTGAATGGACCAAGGAACGTTCGCGAGAGACCCGGAAAGGTGCCGGCCTGAAATCCGAGGGCCGCCAGGTTTTCCGTGAGACTTGCCTGGTAAGCTATCCCTGAGATATTCGGCAACAGCGCTGAGCGCGCTTGTTGCACAATTCCCCGGGCCGCACGTCGTTGCTCATCCGCGCTCAATGTTGCCACATTGTTTTGGATTGCAAGGCGAATGGCCTCGGCCAGCGACAACTGTGCGGGCGCGGCAGAAACTTTCGCAGCGCCGGGCAGATTTTGCTGCCTCACTAAGGAAGCCGGCGAACCAAGAATATCGCTGCTGTTGGGAATCCGGCGGGTCGATGTTTGATCGACTGGCTCAACTATGCGGGCTGGGCCCGTTGGTTGGACCTGAGCTTCAGCCAGGTACGCGCACGCTGTTAATGCAAACAAACCTTTGAAAATTGAAAAAAGCAACCGAATGCAGTTGCTCCTGCTTACCCTGCGATGGGTCATCCCAATCCACCTTCACCACGCCCGAGAATGATAATCATTTCGGACAAATCTGCTTGTTGTCAAACTGCCGAGTAAAAAGGGGTTTGGGGTAGCTATTATGAATCTCGGCACGGGGGATTTAGTTGCCAACTCATTTGAGCCGCAAAGAAGCACAAACAAGTGACGAATCTGCGTCATCTGTGTAATCTGTGGACCGAATGCGAACCACGGGTTATTCAGATCCAAGCTGCTATATCCAGACGCATGTTGCACCGTCATCTGAACCATTCTGAGTGGACACTGGCAGCAATAGATGACGTAATCGCTCGCGGCCGGCTGGATGACTGGAAGCAGCTTCGCGACGCGCCTCACGTTGTTCGGCACTTGCCCCTGGCTCTCATATTGCGCGCCTTTGGCGCTGGCATTAGCGACTTTTTGTGCAACCCCCCTTGGTGGTTTGGTGGTTATTTCTGGCAAATCAGGTTTTGAGATCTCTCGTAAATAAGTTGACCGGCTCTCGATCCTCGGCCAGTCTCGTAACCCGTTCAAGTCTGAATCCCAAACGTTGCAGTAGCTTAATCGATGCCTCGTTATCAGTAGTCGTAATCGCGAGGAGGCGCTGGAGTCTCAGTCGTTCACGTGCGTCCTGCAATACCGCGGCGGATGCTTCAAAGGCAAACCCTTTACTGCAGAAGTCGGGCAGCAGAGCAAAACCGATGTCAGGATGGGGCAGCTCTTCTCGTTTGACTAACCCGCACATGCCGATTGGCGTGCGTGAATCTCTGAGTTCAAGCAAATAGAGACCAAAGTCATTTCGTTCGTAACTGGCGACTGGTCCATTCAGTATATATTGCCGGGCATCTTCGAGGTTCCGGACCTTCTTGTCTCCGATGTAGCGGAGAAATGACGGTTCGTTGACGAGTGCCAGGATGAACTGAGCATCGTCCATGGTGAGGCGGCGCAGGAATAATCGTTCGGTTTCGAGAACTGTCATAGAATGCTCCAACGCGAAGATGGCTCGCTCACCATAGGTTTGATCATATGGTACTCGGGTTCCAATTTGCGACAATGCTTCTGGAAGCGTTCGACAAGCTGCCGGCGTCATCCAAGTATGTTCATATGTTGAGCCTGTGGCTCATGGGCCTAAGCGTGATCCTTTTGATGACACCCGCAGCATATCACCGCATAGTTGAAAGAGGAGAAGACTCTGAACGTTTCCATCGAGTTGCCAGCGGGCTCGTGATTATGTCAAAAAAGAGCTGGTTGTATCTTGCGCTGATCGTGGTTGCGGTCGTGATCTCGGGTCGAGCTGCACAGGCGACTGCGCTGGATGTGCTTCATTACTCTGCGACACTCGAGCCGGACATCGCCGGCAAGTCTGTCAAGGGAACCGTGCGTATTAGATTCTCAACTGAGTCGCAGGAAGCAGAGTTTAATTGCGGCGATCTCACAGTCGATTCCGTACGACTCGCAGGCGCGGCACTCAAGTTCTCCGTAGTGGACCATAGTCTCAGAGTCTCTCTGCCGCCGGATCGCCGGCGCGCGCGGGAGATCGAGATCGACTTTCACGGCACACCCAAACGCGGCATTCGATTCTATCCGGATCGACAACAGGTCTATACGATCTTTTCCACCAGCCAGTGGATGGTCTGCGTGGACGATCCAGCCGACAAGGCAACGTTGACATTTAAACTAATCTTGCCGGCGAGCTTAACAGCAATCGCCAATGGCCAACTCGTTTCCCAACACGAACTGCCAAACAGTAAACGGGTCTTCGAGTGGCGACAGGACACGCCGATTCCCACCTACATCTTCGGTTTCGCAGCCGGTCCGTTTCATGTCGTGAAGGAGAAACGAAGAAACGTCGAACTTCAATACCTCGCAACAAACTACACTCCGGATGAAGTGCGCCGCATCTTTCGCGACACGCCCGACATGCTCGACTTCTTCGAAGATCGCGCCGGTGTTAAGTATGCCGGTAGAACGTATACGCAAGTGCTGGCGGCCGGCGGGGTCGAACAGGAGATGAGCAGTTTCACGGCCCTGAAAGAATCTTACGGAAAGCAGTTGCTGGCGAACGAGCAGGACCTCTGGCTCGGGGCGCACGAGTTTGCGCATCAGTGGTGGGGCAACATGGTGACCTGCCGCGACTGGAATCACTTCTGGCTTAACGAAGGCATCGCGACTTTCATGGCCGCGGCGTATCTCGAACATCGCTTCGGGCGCGCCGTTTACCTGCGTGAGATCGAGACCTACCGCGCAAACTACGAGAAGGTGCGAGCGGCAGGTAAAGACAAGTCGCTGGTCTTTCCGGATTGGCTACACCCAACCAGTGAAGACCGTACGCTCGTTTACGACAAGGGCGCTTACGTCTTGCACTTGCTGCGCGAGGAGATGGGCGAACGCGCCTTCTGGAGCGGGCTACGGCTTTTTACCCGGCGACACTTTGGAAAGTCAGTAGTTACAAGCGACTTCGTGAGCGCGATGGAACAAGCTAACGGAAAGAGTTTGAAAGAGTTCTTCGCGAAGTGGGTTTATGCCGCAGATTCACGCAGATAAACACAGATCTGCGTTTATCTGCGCGAATCTGCGGCCAATTGATCGAGATCGTCGCTCGTGAAGATCGGCAAACTGTTAAAGGCGAGATCGATGTTGAGACTCGCGCGCCAGTCTGCGAATTGTTTTCGCGCCGTGTCGCTATCCGCCTCGAGCGAGGAGAGATATAACAGATCGGCTTTCGCTAAAGCTTGGCGTCCGGATGGTTTCACTTTTCCGCCTTCAGCGCGCGAGCACATGACCGCCAGATCAGGTTTGACGTGATCGAGAAGACTGTTACCTTCAATAACAACTCCCTCGGCCCGCACGCGTGTTAATGCTTCCTTAATGCCGCGCTCAACCTGGTCGTCTTTGACGATCACCCAATGCACATTCGAAGCACCAGCGTCCCAGAAGCGGCCGGTGTCTTTGCCGGCCTCGTAGTTCGCTTCGCGGCCCGAACGAATCACAGGCTCATCACGCAGTAGATCGCTGACGCAGCAACCGGCAGGATCACGCCCGCATGATCGATAATGGCCGCGCGTTAGCTTGATCGCTTCCCAGCCCGGCAACCGACGCAATAGTTCGCACACGAGCGTCGTCTTGCCGACGTTTGATGAAAATCCGCTAACGGCGATTATTGTCGGTTCCATTTATTTTCTGCCAGCCGCCGCAACATCGCGCGTTGGGTCTGATCCTTCCCAACTGACATCTGCCGTCGGTCCATAGGTTGAAGGCACTTTCTTATCAAGCAGGCGCAAGTAAACTGACAGTTGCGCTCGATGATGAGCAGTATGTAAGACGCGCCGCCAGAAAATCCAGATGCGCTCACGCTGCACGTCAAAGAATGGAACTATCGTAAGCCACCAGTCTTCATTTTGTCCGGCAAGAAACGTGAGCCGCGCGCGCGACAACTCAATCATACGCGCCGCATAATTCGCCGAGGTACGATCCGCGGGCATGACTTCGGCTGCGGGCGGCTCGGGTAATCCCAGAAACTCGGCGAAGAAACGCCGCTCGGAGAGTAACTCATGCTCGATGATCTCGCGGACGCTACTGGATCGCGCATGCGGCTTAAACGACAAATCGTCAGGCGCGAATTCGAGCCACACGGAATTCAGTTTGTTCGCTTCGCTGGCATAGGTTTTCAGTAGATGCTGAAATATCCGCGCCGAAGCCTGTGGTATTTCTGAGTCTGCGATATTCATTACAGGATTCAGATGATTTTAGCTTGATTTAGTCTGCTCACGTATAAAGTAATGCCGAATAATTACCAAACCTGCAAGCGAAGCCGTGCCCAGCAAAACTTCCACTCCGGAAATGTCAGGAGTCACCAGTTTTCTTGCCACCACGAAAATGATGACCTCGATCGCTGCGCCTGCGCGATGGAACAGAAGCAATAGACCAAGCTCACCGGCAATCGCGACCAGCAGAATACTTTGGATGACATGATGCAATGCATCGTACTGATTAGCTCCCTGTCGCCAGAGCTGTGGAAAGTCTCTGACAATAACGTCTACGGCAGCTATCGCTGCGGCGATGACGATCACGATTGCCAGAAAAGAAAGAAATAGATGAATCCCGTTCCCCACGTAGCGATCGAGGAAAACCTCAATCGCCGGTGGCCTGCCGGTTCGAGCTGAACTCCGCGCTGAAACTTTTCTTTCTTCGTTCATACGCCTCAAAAGTCTGCCAGCCACAAAAAAGCACAAAAGGCACAAAAGGATTCGTTGATTTTGTGCCTTTGTGTCTTTGTGGTAGATCCTCCTGCGGTTTATCTAAAAACTGAAGATCGCGGCAAACTCCGATCTGATATTGTGCGTCGTGAAGCTGGGAATACCTCGAAACAGCGGCAGCGCGCCGCTACGATTGTCTGCGCGTGTCCGGTAGTAGCCTTGCTCATAAGCAAAGGTCACCCACTGATTCCACTTGTACTGGATGTTACCCGAGAAAAGATCGCTGCGCGCGCCGCGCGCTCCAAATCGCCGGGCATCGCGCGCCATTGCCTGGTCGTCTCCGTAATAAAGAAAGGCAGTCCATCCGGCGTTGCGACCTTTAGGATTGGCGTCGAAGATGCGCGAGAGTGGAAATCCAAACTGGATGAATCCACCTTGTCCCCGCACAGGTCTCTGCGGCGCAACCACCGGTACGCCATTTTGGAAACCAAAAGCAACAACTGAAGCTCCGTCAATGGAAGGAGTCGTCACAATGCCGGTCAGGCCGGCCGTGTCATTGAAGTTCGACAGGAATTGCCCACCGAAAAAGAAACGCAGGTCGGAGCCGCTGTAATACTTGCCGACGACGGTAACGAAGTGCGTTGGCAGTTGGATTTCCGCCGAGTAACCATTGCTGCTGCTCTCGACCTCAGCACCGCTGGGAAATGCGGCCTTGAAAGCCGCCGGCACATTGCCCGCCGTGACGATCGCATTGCGCCTGGCATGTTCAAAGCTGAGGATAAACTGTGCCGGCGCCACGTTCGCAGCCTTGTCGAGTTGCCATTGCAGCACTCCACGGCCCTGCACGCCCGGCTGCTGCGAGTCAGCGCCCTGGCGTTCACCGAATCCCAACTGGTTGGCGACGTCAGCAGGCAAATCTCCGAAAGCCGGCAGGACGATGGCGATCTCCGGCCCAAAGCTGACAGAGCGCGAGCCGCCGAACTTGTGATTCAAACCGAAGCGAGCTTGAGGCACTCGAGTATACGCTGCACCGTAACCGAGACCGCCGAAATTTGTATTCTCGATCATGTTGGGCATCGTCGAAGAGACGAACGGTGCCCAGTCCTGACCGAAAAGAGCAAAGCCGCTGGTAGTGTCGTTGAACCTTCGATCTATTCTCACCCAAGCCAAACGAATCGATGGCTGGCTCGAACGAATCGATGAGATGTTGCGATTATTGACGCGCGTAAAATCGCCCTCGAAGTCAAACTCGATCTTGCCGGTGAGCACGGTTTTGGGAGCGAGATCGAGCCACTCGAAATTTGCACCCAGGCGTAACCCACGCGCTCGTACGTGAAACTCCGGTGAATTGTTTGGACCAGTGTCTTGCGCCAGAAGCGGGAGTGGAAAGTCGTTGCCTTGCGGTGATGACGAATCGTGAATGATGCTTGTCTTGAAGATGCCGTAGAACTTGAGACGCGCGCCGGTGCCAAGCTTGACGTCGGGTATGAGTCCTTCTCGTTTAGGTGTGTCGATTCCCAACAGGCGTACGGGGGCAATCGCCGCGATTACTGCCGGCGGACTTGGTTGCGGCGCAGCGCTCGGTTTCTCTGGTGCCGGTGTCGTCTTGTAATCGGCATTCATCATCGCGACTCCAGGCGTCGCGGCGGGGACATTCGTGCGCACGGATTCAAATTCCGCTGCCGAGATCACTCCCTTATCTCGTAACAGCGCTGCCAGCCGATCTCTTTGCTCGGCGGGCGATCCATTGCTGACGAGGCGAGCTTCTTCCGGTGTCAGCACGCCTTTCGTCACGAGGACGCGCACCAGCGGATCAGTGGAACTATCGCCCTGCGCGAACACGGTCGGGAAAACAAGCACTCCAATAATTAAAAGTAGAATTAAACGTAGATAGATACGCATAACAAAAGCTCCTCTGTTGCTGGGTCTTGCTTTTTGCGCCTTCTCTGCTTCTTTGTGGCTCACTGCTCGCCGCGTGCGTCTTGGTGGCGTTCCCATTCATCGATGGCCCGCTCACGCTCAACCTGGCGACGCTTCTCCCGCTCGTAAGCTTCGCGAGAATTGCGACCAGTGACAGCGCCGAACCAGGCTGGATGATGCGTCCAGGCCCATTTCTCTGTTACGGTGCCGCCCATCATCGAACGGAACGTTCCGGGTTGATGCGCCGTGCCTTCATAGATGTGAATGATGAATCCGGCGAGCATCACCAGTGCTGCAAGATCGTGTATGACGTAGCTCACCGCCACGACCCAACGTGGGAACACGTTGTCGAACCACATCAAAATCCCCGTTATGAGGAAGAGCACAGCGCTTACCACGATGGTCCAAAAGTAAAGTTTCTGTCCGCCGTTGAAAAAACCAACGTCTTCAGCCTCGACCTTTTCCTCATTGGACGCGTATTGCCTCAACCGTTTCATCCAACGCCGGTCGGAATCGGTCCAAACCATTGGCGTCCACCAATTCAGAAACTGGAAGAAGAAGAACACTACGAAGAAGAGGCCAAACCACGGATGCAGAAGACGCGTCATCGGGCCGCCGCCAAAAAGCGGAGTCAGAAACTTAAAAAGAAACGGCGAGTAAATAGCGAAGCCCGACAGCAGGGCGAGAATGAAGGAGATCGCGACCAGCCAGTGCAACACACGCGTGTAAACCGGATGGCGCAGCACCTCTCCGCGCCGCACGATAGTGGTGCCCATGCGGTCAAACTCGCGCCGCGCTTGCTCATCAAAGCGTTCAACCGAAGAACTCATGGTTGCTCCTTTCGCTTCGCTTCAATCGGATCCGGACGTTCTTCGATCACTGGAACGTCTTCCGGCTGTGGCAGCTTTGGTCCAACGGTCACGCGATGGAAAAATACTGCCAGAATACCGAGACCTGCCATCGCCAAGCCTATGGGTTTCGCCAACCATTTCCAGACGGTGTAGCTGGGCGGTATCACAGGATTCGCCGGCAGTCCGTATCGTTCCGGACGCGTGATGTCGTGCAGGACGTAGATTACGTGTGTGCCGCTGATCGACTGCGGATCGTAAACACCGGCGTTGGCGAAACCAGATTGGTCGCGCAGTTGTTGAGCTCGTGAGTGTGCGATCTGCACCATGTCGCTCTTGGTGCCAAAGTGCAGGCACCCGGTTGGACATGCTTTGATACAAGCAGGCTCCAGTCCCTGGCCTACTCGATCGGAGCAGAGCGTGCACTTGTAGACCTTCTTCGTCTTCTCGTTGAACTTGGGAATGTCAAAAGGACAACCGGAAATGCAATAGCCGCAGCCAATGCAGTTCTCCTGCTGAAAATCGACGATCCCGTTCTCGTACTTGATAATGGCGCCATCGGCGGGACACGCGCGCAAGCAACCCGGATCTTCACAGTGCATGCACTGATCCTTGCGCATGAGCCACATCAAGTTGCCGTCGCGCTCGTCCTCGGCAAACTTGATCAGGTTCCAGTAGTTCCAGTCAGTAGTCGGCATCGTCTGGTACGTATCGTCGAATGTAGTTTCCCGAAACGGATGATCGTTCCATTCAACACACGCGACTTCGCACGCCTTACAACCGATACAAGTGGACACGTCGATGTACTTGCAGACTTGCTCGGCTCTTTGTGTGCCTTGACCTGGTACTGGTCCAGGATGGGCCGAGATTTCCTGAATCTGTAATATCTGTGGAGTAATCATCTCAAGCCCTCCTTTCTAGGCTTTCTCGAGTTTGACTAGAAAACCTTTGAACTCTGGTGTGTAAGCATTTGGATCAATCGCGGCGGGCGAGAGCTGATTGGCCGGAGTCAACGACGTCTTGCCTTCATCTTCCGCTATGCCGCGATAGCCCCAGTGAATGGGTATGCCGATTTGATAAGTCTTCTTGCCGTCGATCATCATTGGCTTGATGCGTTTGGTCACCATGGCTTTCGCGACGTAAACGCCACGGGCGCTGGTGACTTTGACTTTCTCGCCGCCGGTGATTCCCATCTCGTCCGCGAGCTGCGCCGGCACTTCAACAAACGGCTCGGGCACAAGCTGCACATTCATCGGATTGTTCTTGGTCCAGTAGTGGTAGTGCTCGGTCAGCCGATAGGTAGTACAGACGATGTTGAAGCCGTCAGCCGGTGTCCCCAGCTTGTCCAGGTCTGACTTGAATTTCTTGGCGACCGGATTGTTTGATTGATTCGGGTGTAAAGGATTCGCAATCGGGCTTTCGACTGGCTCGTAGTGTTCGGGGAATGGACCATCCGCGAATGCAGCGAGCGGCGCAAAGATGCGGCCCACGCCTTCGGCGTTCATGATGAATGGTCCCATGTGATCGGAAGGTTTGGAATCGACCTTGAAATCAGGCACGTCGTTACCGACCCATTTCTGTTGAGCATCATTCCACCAAACCTGCCGGCGTTCAGGATCCCACGGTTTGCCGGACGGATCGCATGAGGCGCGGTTGTACATCACCCGGCGATTCGCGGGCCATGACCAGCCCCAGTTCTGATAGATACCAAGGCCGGAAGGATCGTCGGTGCCGCGTCGCTGCATCAGCGGACCTGCCTCGGTCCAGGAGCCGGAATAGAGCCAGTTACCGCAGGCTGTTGTCCCATCATCACGCAGCCAGGCGAAGCCGGGAACTTGTTGTCCGGCTTTGATAGTCTGCCCGGGAAAAAGCGTCTCGTCCGTTAGATCGGCGAGAGCCTTGCCATTAATCTCCTTTGCCAAATCAGACAGAGAAGGATTCTGCGGCGTGGTATAAGCCCACGTAAGATTCAGGATCGGATCGGGAAACTTGCCGCCCTCCCTTTGATAAAGATCGCGAACCTTCAGAAAGATGCGCGCGACGATTTCCTGATCAACTTTCGCATTGCCTGGAGGCGGAACAGCCACGTATTTCCATTGCAGCCAGCGTGCGGAGTTGACGAACGTGCCATCTTTTTCCGCGAAGCCCGCACCCGGCAAACGATAGACAGTGGTATTGATCTTCTTCATATCGTCTTTCGTAATGCCGGGGCTCTGCCAAAAGTCAGCCGTCTCTTCGGGATAGAGATCGCAGACGACGAGAAAATCAGCCTTTTTAAGCGCCTCAATGTTCTTGCGCGAGTTAGGACCAATGGCGACGCCGTTCATACCGAAGGCAATCAAGCCTTTCACTTTGCCGCCATACATCTCGTCCCACATCTCGGTCCATGAAAACTTGCGATCGATTTTCGGGAGATAGTGATAGTTGAAATCGTTCTCTTTCTTTGCCGAATCTCCATAGAGTGTCTTCAAGAAGGAGACCATGAACTTGGGTGTGTTGGACCAGTAGTTGTACGAATCCCACTCTGCGGGTTTCGACGGTGTGGGTGTAGTCCGTTTAAGAAAAGTGGCGAGGTCGATATCGGTTGGCGCCGGAATCTTTAGATAACCGGGGAAAATATCAAAGACGCCGCCCATGTCGGTCGCGCCCTGGATGTTCGAATGCCCGCGCAACGCATTCACGCCGCCGCCCGCACGTCCGACATTTCCCAGAAGCAATTGCAGGATTGCCGCCGTGCGAATGATCTGTGTGCCGAATGTATGCTGAGTCCAGCCGACGGCATAGATGATTGTGCCGGCTTTCTTCATGTTCCCGTCTTTGCGTATTGACGTGAACAAGTCAGCCGCCTTCAGAAATTGATCTTTCGGAATGCCGGTGATGCGTTCGACCATCTCCGGCGTGTAACGTGAATACTGTTGCTTCAAAAGTTGAAACACTGAGCGCGGATGCTGCAACGAAAGATCGTATGCGACATTTGGAGGCAACATCGGCGATGGCTTCGTTCCACCCTGGCCCGCGGCGCCTAGTCCGCTGGCTGCCTGATGACCTCCCGCCTCGCCGCTTTTTTCTGAGTTTTGACCGCCGGCGCCTCCACTTGATGATGCCTGGCCGCTTTGTTTCGCCGGCGCAGCCTGCGGGTTTGAAGGCGCTGCGGACTGCGCAGCCGCGGCTTCGATCTTTCCGCCCTCCTCGTAATTCCAGGTAGACTTGTCGTAGGTAACCGCTCCCTGATCGAAGCCGGAGAACAAGCCGTCGTCAGGAAGTTTGAATCCGTCCTTAACGATGAAGGCCGCATTCGTATAGTTGATTAGATAGTCTTTGGCGAGGCGATCACTCTGAATCGCGTAATTGATCAAGCCGCCGAGAAAAGCAATGTCTGTTCCCGCTCTTATTTGCAGAAACAGATCCGCGACTGCCGCCGTCCGCGTGAAGCGCGGATCGACGACGATCATTTTAGCGTTGCGTGTCTTCTTTGCTTCAACCGGCCACTTGAAGCCACAGGGGTGGTTCTCGGCTGGATTACCGCCCATGATCAACATCATGTCGGTGTTCTTGATGTCGATCCAGCCGTTGGTCATTGCGCCGCGTCCGAAGGTGGGCCCCAAACTGGAGACCGTTGGACCGTGTCAAACCCGGGCCTGCGTTTCGAAGTAGCAGACCCCCAGGCTGCGCATTGCCTTGACTGCCAGGAAATTCAATTCATTCGTATCGGTGCATCCGCCAATCCAACCGATTGTTTCGAGCCGGTTAACTGTGTAACCGTTCTTGTCTTTGTCAATGAAGGTTTCGTCGCGAGTCTTCTTAACCCAACGCGCAATCTCACTGGTCGCATCCTCCCAGGATATGTCGTCCCAGTGGTCCGATCCTGGACGTCGCACTTGTGGTTTCAGCAACCGGCGCTCATTGAGAATGTCCTGCTCGAGCGATGCGCCTTTTGGACAAAGCGTGCCGCGATTAATTGGGTGATCGGGATCGCCTTCGACGTGGACCACCTGCGGAGTCGCGTTCTTCGCTTTGTCGCCGAGCGTGTGAATGATGACGCCGCAACTGACTGAGCAGTACGGACAAGTACTGCGCGTTTCTGTCGTGCGAGCGATCTTCAATCCTTGTGTTTGGGCATACACCGGAGCCAGGCTAAAGCCAAAGACGGTCACACCCGCGCCGCCGATGACTGTTGTTTTAAGAAACGTTCTTCTGGAGACATCCATGACTTAACCTCCAATAATTAAGCGGATGAAATAAGTTCTCAGGCCGGGAAAGTGAGTAGACGCAGATGGAGTGCACAGAACCTGCTGGATGATGCAACTGAGTAATAGTGAGCGAACAGGCACTAGGCTCACCTCTCAAGTCAGAAGTAGATTGTAGGGGTTCCCTCCAGGGGATTACATGCGGAAGGTTAGGCACATTTAGACCAAATGTCAATGCTAATTAGGGTTGGCCCTAAAACACATTTTATAGACCAACCAGATTCAATTCAATCTTCACGTAGCCCTGTTCGCGAGCCCATACGTCCAGTGCCGCCGCCGCAACTTCGTCAACCAAAGGAACAGCAAAACCAAGACGAGTGAGATCGACACCCTTGATGTAGTGTTTGCACGTGTCGCACCCTTCAATTCTGACGTGGTCGTATTGCGACGTGTGGAAGTAACCGAGCTTTTCCGGCCGCTCCTCGCCGCACTTGGCACAGACGACTCGCCGGAACTCCCATGACGAAAGACACGAGCCACAAATCAGATCGCGATTTCCGCTTTCAGCATTCGTTTCTTTGTTTTGCAGAAAACTGACCTGAGGGTTCCCGCCACAGAACGGACAGACACGTTCGCCGCCGGCAAGTTCTCGTCCGAGCGGCGTGGCTCCTGTTTCCAACAACCAGCGGGCATATGGTTGCAGGAATGCCTTGGCGAAAAACTGAATATCCGATGGACTGCGCCAATGACTAACAAGCAACTCATCAATCTGGTCAGCACTCGCTGCTGATAAATCGTGAGCTTCGGCGGCGAGAGTTTCGGTCCCATGTGTCTCGACGATCTTCAGGAATCCGGGCCACGCATCGCGAACCACGGAGAGGTCGCTATCAAGGTCTCCCGATGGAAGCCAGCCTTTGCGGCTGCGGAGAAATTCGTAAACTTCTTTTTGACCTCTGAGTAGCTGAGCGTAGAAAGAGACTAACGCTGTCGAGCCGGTAGGCTGCGCGGCTAATTGATCCGCGCGTTGGATTTGTTTGTCCCACCATCCAATCATCTCTGCGTAGCCTCTGCGGTCCTCGGCGCCCTCTGCGGTAAACAGGTTCTTCGCGCATATTACCGCAGAGGGCGCAGAGGACCGCAGAGGTTACGCAGAGAATATTTAAGCAGCCTTTCGTGTGGCCGGCCCTGACAGTGAGCTTGGCGCATCGAGATTGGCGCCGTCGTCAACTCCCACGCCATGCCGATCAACCAGTTCTCCACCGAGCCATCCTGTTAACCCCGCTAAAGCGAATCCGACAAATGAAAGGGCATATCCGATCGTCGTCGGCAGATATGGAACGACGGCGTGCGCGTTACCATAACGTATCCACCAACTGCCGACGAACAGCAGCAGCACGATCACATTGCCGATTCCGTGAATCGCGCCCACGGATTTAGCGCGCGTGCGTGACGGGATGGCGAGAAAGTCGATCAAACCGAAAGGCGCGGCGAGAACCGCCCCGATAATGCCGCCGATAATCATCCAGTATGAGACCGTCAGCATCGTCGGATTTCCCCACAGCAGGTAGACGATGTCAAAAATGACTGCTGTCGCCAGTAGGCCAAACGGAAATGGGATCAGCATTTGATGAATCGGATGTCCTAAAGCCTTTGCTTTGCTTTCCATGTCGTCCTCCTTGAATTGCAATGGGTGAAATCGGGTCAGTACCTGATCCAACACCGAAGTTTTTCGCAGGGGATTCGAGGAACTCGAAGGGAACGATATTAGGGTAAGGGCTAAAATTGAAAATGTAAAGTGGACATCTTTATCGAGTCTTAACCAATTGCTTCCCACGAAATGAGATCGTCTCGCCGGGTTTCATTTCATAAAAACTTATATTCAGCTTCTTAAGCTCAGCGGCAAAACTGTCAGCGCTTGTCGCAATACCGGGAAAGGTTCCGAAGTGCTGGGGAATTGCGAGCCTGGTGCGAAGCGATTGAGCAGCTTTCGCCGCCATTTTTGGTTCCATGCCAAAGTGGCCGCCGATATTGAGCAACGCTACATCAATCGCATAGCTCTCCCCGATTGTTTCCATGTCCCTGAAGTAAGCAGTATCGCCCGAGTGATAAATCGTCGGACCGTTCTTGATCGTTATGACAAATCCAGCCGGATTCCCGCCGTATGCTCGCTCCGGTTCATTTGGACCGGCTTTAGGATTGAAGACACTGCTCGAGTGAATCGCCATCGTCATGGCAACCGTCACTTCACCATCAGCGATCTGAATCTCACCACCGATACCCATGATTCCGTCAGTCTCGGCCTGCTTGCTCGGGAAGTCTGCGAGCTTCACCAGATTACCGGCCAATTCCGGATTGCAGATGAGCGCTGCTCCCGTTCGTTTAGCGATCTCAACCGCGTCGCCGACGTGATCGCGATGTCCATGAGTGAGCAGTATGTAATCCACTTTAGAAAGCGTTGCCAGCGGATCTTTTCCATCCTTTACATCGGGGTTTGATGGATTACTCAGCCAGGGATCGATCAGCAGGACTTTTCCGCGCGGCGTAGTGATGGAAAAGGCGGCGTGACCAAACCACTTCAGTTTCGTCTCCTGAGCGCTGGCCTGCGCCACATTTCCGAGCAGCAATAGAGCCAGAGAAAATGCCAGCAATTTGAATTGTCTATTGAGACTCATGTTTCGATTTAATTGCCAACTCCATTAAGTTATCAGCGTTCGAGAATCCATGTCGCAAATAAAAGGGTCTGCTTCGCTCGGTCGGCCACAGGATTACTGTCTGGGCGTTGTTGCTCTCGCTCCATGCCAGCGCTACAGACAACAACATCGCGCCGGCGCCCTTGCCGCGATATTCCTCGCGCACGTAGAAGTTTGTTAGATAAACATAACACTCCGGCTCATCTATCGGATTGGGAATTTTTTCAATAAGCTGCGCCCAAACACTACCTACCGGTATTTGGTTCGCTTCGGCGATCCAGCACTTCCAGTAGCTTTGTTTCCGCAGTCGCTGCTCCATCCAGGTTGCGCAGCGCTCGATGAATGTTACCTCGTTCTCCACGACCTCGTGCAAAGACGAGCGCAATTCGTACCGAAGCCCAGCCAGCATCACCGCATCTGATTCGGATGCGATGCGAACCTCAATTCTCAGATTCTCATCGATCATAGTCTCAACGCGCTTTGCCTCAAAAGTCCGACGTATAGATAACCAGCGCCAAAGGCGCGGAATATGAAAGCCAGGGGCAAGCGCGAAGCGCGTCGCCCCTGGTTCATGCAGTCCGCGCCATCAGGCCTGAAGGGCCGAAATATATGCGCTATTACGCCCCTTCAGGGCTGGGTGAGTTTGCTCCGTGTACCAGGGGCGACGCGCTTCGCGCTTGCCCCTGGCTTTCATATTCCGCGCCTTTGGCGCTGCATTCCCCCCAATACCGACGACTTTGAGGCAAGCCGTCTCAACGCGCCCTGGCCACTTCAAGCGACGACATGCGCTTCGTTCCCGGATAGGGTTGTTGGCCTTTGAGCACGCTCCACAGGATGCGGTTGAACGTATCTTCATCGGCCGCATCAACTCGATCCAGATCGAGCTCGAGCGATGCCTGGGCGCCAGTGCCCTTTGCAGGATTCAACTCGTTGAGTGGCTGCTCTGACTTTAACGCTACGTATGGCGTCAGGTCAGGCGTGCCATTGAAGATTTCGCGCAGCGGGTGTCCGTAATAATCAAACTTCGAGAGCCTATCGAGTCCGAGGATCGCTTCTATAGTCGCAAGCATGTCCGTCGTGTTCACAAACCGGTGAATTACTGCGCCGCGATTGTATGCAGAGATGACCAGCAGTACTGAGCGATGCGAATCAACATGATCTGGTCCATCCTGCGCATCATCTTCCACGACGAAGAAAACAGTGTCCTTCCAGTAAGGTGAGTTGGAGACGGCTTCCACTATTCGTCCCAGGGCGAGGTCGTTATCAGCCATATATGCTTTTGGCGTGGGCCTTCCCGGACGGCCGCCCGCGGTGTGGTCTCCGGGAAGATGCATTATTTCCAAAGCCGGTAGATTGCCCTGCCGCACAAACTCTCGAAACTCTTTCAACCAGACATCGGCCCGAATCTGATCGGAGATCTTCATGTCGAACGATGGATACTCGCGACTGGTGTAATGGTCCAACGCCGGCTTAATGGCGCGATAGCGAACGGGCTTACTCTTCGGCAGCGGCTCTCCAAATTCGCCGTAATTCCGCAGCGTCACTCCTTTTTTGATGGCCGCGTTCCAGAGATATCCCGACGCCGGCTCGTCCACATCGTCTCTATCATTTGGATCGCGGCGAGATGAATAGAGTGAGGGAATCGTTTTCTCGCCATAGTCCGTTACGTATGCGGCCGTGCTCCAAACGTGTCCCTGTGAACTGACTTCCGCGTTACAGAAGAAGCGATCGAACAATCCGAATCGTTCTGCCAACGCGTGATGATTGGGCGAAACAGCTCGAGGGAAAAAGACCAACGATCGATCGCCGTCAGCTTGAGACAAGTCGCCAAACACCTGATCGTAGGTACGGTTTTCTTTGATGATGTAGATGACGTGCTTGAATGGCGGATACCTTCCGCTGTTTGGTGTCGTGCTCCAATTGTTCGCGCGGGCAACGCGTCGCGTGAGTTGAGTCAGTTCAGCCGGCTTAATATTTACCGGAAGCGTGGTGATGGTGCCGTTCAACTGTCCGAGCGTGTAAAAGACGCTGTCGTCTGCTAACTCAACTTCGGGCGTTGGGAACTGCGGATTTGCTCGCGTTCCTTTGCCCTTGCCGTTCAAAACGAAGAGGGAGTCTTGCGTCAGCAACAACGCCGACGGATACCATCCAACAGGAATTCTTCCAATCAACTGATTAGCGCCGCGCGCATTGGCAACTCCCGCAATCTCCGTTGAGAGTTGAAATACAGCTACCGCGTTGTTGTCAGCTTCCGCCACGTAGAGCCGCAATCCATCGTGCGAAAGCGCCAAGGCGTTCGGCGTGCTGCCTTGATTTGGACCGGCAGGTGGCGGATCCAGTAGTCTTGTCAAAACGCGGGCTTTCTTTGTATCGATGACAGCGATGCTGTTGGTGCTTGCTGAAGCGACGAAAAGACGCGAGCCGTCGCGGTTCAACAAGAGTGCGGAAGGATGCCGTCCAACAATTATCTTTCCTCGCTCTTTCAACGTGCCTTTTCCTTCAGGCACGAAGACTGAGACGGTCTGGCCACCCCAGGCTGAAACATAAATTTCATTAGCCGGTGGGATCGCGACCGCGTAGGGATAAGCATCCGTTCGCAGCCGTTGGACCACTTGCTTGCTCTGAAGATCGACGACAGCAAGAGTGTCCGCGACGTTCTCGGCGACAAACAAATACTTATCGTCGTGAGAGACTGCGAGTCCTGCCGGAAAGCGAGTGCCGTCTTTCTTTGGCTCTTTTCGGGCGAGGATGATGCTATCGACGAGCGTCGCTTGCTTGTCGCGCCAGGTATAACGATAAATCACGTCTTCATTGCCGCCGGAAGCGTAGAGCGTCCGGCCGTCATTGGAGAAGGCCAATCCTAAGAATGCTCCGGGCTGCGGGATGGTTTGTACTACGGTTCCCCTCTGCGGGTCGATCACTTGTATTCCTTGCTGGCGCCAACCGCTGAGGGAAATCACGAGGCGATCACCTTCGGGCGAAGGCACGATTGCTAAAGGCATGTTGCCTGCGTCGAACGATCGGCCCGCCGGATCGAGACAGACGCCAGTCGGCAAGCAGGTTTGATTTGTCCGCCCATCTCCATCCCGGGAAAGACCCGTCTGCCCGCGACCACTAAGGCACGCGAGCGTCAATAGCAGCATGCAAAGAACGACACAAAGCGCGTTTTCATTCTTTTGTGCCTTCTGTAGCTTCACAGCAGTCTACTTATCGGATGAAACTGCGATCCGCAACACCGGTTTTCCGTTTACGTTTTGCAGGGGAAAGTAAACACGATGCGTTCGCTGATCGACAGCGACCGTGTGCGCGTTTGCAGCGAACAGACCTTCGCCTATCTTTACCAGACTGCGATCACGCTCGTCGAAAATCGAGATGATGCCGCTCTCAGCAGAGACATAGAGCCGGTTAAGGCCTGAGTCAAAGGCAAGAACGTCAGGATCAGCGCCTACCGAAAGCGTTGCCGTCGCCTTTTTTGTTTCAAGATCGAAAACAATTAGTTTTGAGTTTTCTTCGCAGGCCGCAAACGCCAGGCGATGTTCTGAATCGATCAATAAACCGTGGCTGCCTTTGCAACCAGTGAGCGGATAACGCGCAGCTACCTGATCCGAATTTGGATCAATCTCAGCCAACTCTTCTCGGCCATCAACAGTGACATAGATGCGGTCGGAGGTAGAGTCGTATTGACTGTTGCCTGCGCCCCCGCCGAGTTGAATTGTCGCTAATCGCTGATTTGTTTTCGCATCGACGACCGTATCCGACTTGCCGTGCAAATCAGAGACATAAATCTTGTTCTCTTTGCTCGCATAAGCGATGCCATCCGGGTAATCTCCCGCAGGTATTCGGGCGACGATTCTCAGGCTTTGATCGTCAATGACAGCCAATTCATTTGTGCCTGTCGCTGAGGCATAGACACGATGCAGCTCGGGCACGGCAAGCACTCCATGAATGCGCTTCAGATCTCGCACGTCACCAACAATTGTCTGCTGATTCGTATCGAAGACCGTCATCAAATCAGAGCCCAGGTGGGCGATGTAAAGACGACCACTCGAATTGTCGAAACTCTGGTAGTCGAGGCGAGTTGTTCCTCCTGTCAGCGGAATGTCAGTCAGTGTACGCAGGGGCAGATTTCCTGGTGAACGATTTTGGTCTGGTGCCGAGAATTGGTTTGCTTGCGCACTAGCTCGCGGTTGAGTCGGCGGCGCGGAACACGCGATGAGTAAGAAAGCGAATGCGGCTAAAGTGAATATCAACTGTTCCGCACGAAGCCGAGCAGATTTAAGCAGACTCGAAAGCACTTTCAGATTGGTCCTTTATGTCAGCTTATAGTACCAAGATTGCTGCACGGATTTGAATGCGTCGCCTCAAAGTCTTCCAGGCCACAAAAAGGCACAAAAGGATTTCGCGCCGATGGCTACGTATTTTGTTGTATTCAACTTGATGAGCGGCGGGTGTTCCCGATTCAAGCGATAATCGTGAGTTAAAAGATATGAGTAGCCGGCGGGTATCCACGGATTGAGGTTTAATTATCGTGGTAACTCTGTTCGAGCAGCTTCACTTTTTCTTCTATAACTTTCACGGCGTTTGAGATCAGCCTGGGATCGTGTAAGTCGATCTTCAGGAACCGTTTCAAGAGGACTTCGGGTGGCGCGTCAAATCCATTTCGCATCAGCGCGATGTAATTCGGCACGAAGGACTTCGGATCGCGCCGGTACAGTTCATAAAAATTCAGGGCCAGTAATGCTCCATAAACATAGTTGACGTCATAGAAAGGATCTTCATACATCAGACCGACGTCCATCCACTGCATCTTTAGCTCGTCGTGTTTCTCGGCCCAGATGGAATATCGCGTGTAGATTCCTCTGGTCAGTGCGTCAAGATCATCGGCGCTCTTGATCGTGCCTTTATCGACGCCCACGTAGACCGCATGCTCGAGCTCCACTTCCGGCGCAACCACGAACATGACCGTTCCTTTGCCTTCGAGAAACTGTTCGAGGTAGAACTGCTTTCTCAACGGATCGGAGTCGTTGGCGTAGAGGAACTCGGGCAGCAAAAATTCAGTGAAGATAGCAAATGCCTCAAAAAGATAGTGAGGTCCCTCAGCATAGGCGGGTAATACGTGTTGCCGATTCATCAACTGCCGGTGAAGCGCATGCGTACCCTCATGGGCCAGCACACGGACGTCATTGTATGAACCTCTAAAACCCGCACTGAAGAATACGCTGTCGGTGCCGATGAAGCCTTTCGAGAATCCGCCGCGTTTGCGAAACTGTCCGGGCACGATATCCATCCGGCCATTCGCCGGATCAAGCAAAGCAGAGAGCTCGTTTCCGTATTCTGCTCCCAACGGCTTCGTTGCTTCGCGAATCACCTCGCTCGCTCGATCGATGGTGAACTGCGGCGGCTTCGTTCCAGCCGTCTTCGATAAGTCCCAAACGTTCACGGATTGCAATCCGGTCAGCCTCGCAATGTGCGCTGCCCGAATTCGCTGATAGCGTTTGTACAGATCAGCGTGCTCGCCAACCTGCCTGATCAACTCATCTACTTCGGCTTTCGTCCAATAACTATTAAAGTAGATCTCACTCGCTGCATCATCGAAATGACGCAGCCGCGCGAGCCTCGTGCGCGTGCGCGCCAACCGCATAAGCGTGAAAGCATAAAGGTCGCGTAGTGCGAACCGATTTGCATATCCGCGCTTGAAAGCTTCTTCCGGATTCGCACTACCTGCTGCTGTACTACCGGCTCTCTCCCTTAAGTTCTCGTATAGCTCAAACTGCCACTCATTATTGGGCGCGGTCGCGTTCAATAACTCCTCTTCCTTTAGCGAGAGCGTGTACGGTCGATAGCGACGAGCAGACTCGATTGCGAAGAGATAGACTTTCAGTGATGGTCTATGCGCAACGAACGTGGCGAGTTGATGGTCGTTGATCTGTATCAGCTCTTGTCGCAGAAACGCCGTGCGCGTCTGTACTTCTGCGTCGAGCTGAGAAGCATCTGTAAGGCTCGCTTCATCTCGCGTGTTGACCGCGTGACGCAGGTACAAATAACTGTAGTGTCGATTGAACTGCACCTGGACACGATCGTTTAGTTGCAGGGCGCGCTCCAGGTTGGCCGCGGAATCAGCGACCTTTCCCTTGAGCTCCTCGAATGACTTGAGGATGGCATACAACTGGCCGCGGTCGCGTTTCTCGACTTCAGGACTGGCGAAGAAAAGCCGCTCAAAATTGATGTGATACTGGCTAATCTCGCGCGGCGGTATCGGGACGAAGTTGTCCTGAGCAAAGACGCGCCCGCACGATACGGCCACAATCAGACACGTAACGATCCCGCACACTCGTCCGGCTTTGATGTCTCTACAAGAGCGCACCACTCAATCCTCTCAAATCCTTACCGAGTAACCCGCTTCGCGGGCTTCCGCCTCTTCCATATTCCTGTCCTGGGGCTTACCGCCCCAGGCTGTATGCTTTAACCCGCTGCGCAGGTTAACAGGACGCCTGCAATGAGATCTGCGGACTTTCGTGCAAAAGCCGGCCCAAACCGTAGAAATCGAACCAGCTATCTGATATTCTTGCGCCACCTCCATTCTAATCATGCGGCGGAGGTACGCTCGCTCTAATATATTCTCGCCCTATTATATTTGGTCCGTAGCACCGACTCCCCGTAGAAAAGCCGGATTTGGACGGTTTTTCTCAGTATTTAAGAAGTAACGCTTTACCAATCTCTATATGTGGCTCAGACGACACCCCCATGAACAAATATCGATGTGCCCAGTACCTCAGGAGAAGACTAGCCCTCCTTTTGCTCATCAGTATTCTTAATCTCGTTGCCTCTCCCCTCTTATTAGCGACGAGAGCTAAAAATAAGGAAGCCTTCCCGCTCAACCCTTTCGATGGACCAACAGAGTTCATCAGGCGGATTGATCTGACCACGAACGACCTGGTGTACAGCGCCTCAACTGGAAAGCTCTACGCCAGTATACCCAGTAGCGCCGGCAGCAGCGGAAACAGCATTGCAGCTATTGATCCGACGACCGGCGTAGTCGGTACTCCTGTCTTTGTCGGCAGTGAGCCAAACAAGCTTGCGCTGTCAGACGACGGCAACAGCCTATACGTCTCGCTTGCTGGTTCATTCGCAATCCGGCGCTTCAACACCCTCACGAACACTCCCGGCCTACAGTTCTCCCTCGGTCAAGATCCGCTTTTTGGTCGTTACTCCGTCAGTGAGCTCGCCGTTGCTCCGGGCAACCCGGATCTGTTGGCCGTAGCCAGGGTCTACGCAACGGTTAGCCCACCGGAAGGTGGTGTGGCGGTATTTGACAATGGCGTTCCTCGAACAAAGACTGGTCCAGGTCACTCAGTCGGCAGTGATTTCCTTGCCTTCTCCGCTTCTGCTTCGAAACTGTATGGCACGGGACAGTCCAGTGGTCTGACGACCATGGCGATTGATGCGTCAGGTGTGACCATCAGCTTCCAAGGCACACTGGCAACCGGCGCGCGCATCAAGTTCACTGACGGCAAGATTTTCAGCGGCCTGGGCCACGTCATAAACCCTGACACCAACACGCTGCTGGGTACATTCACCGGCATCAACAACACAAGAGCGTTTGTGCCGGACGTCTCGGCTGGACGTGCGTACTATTTGACAAATGGTCCATCGGGTGGAACCTTAAGCCTCAAAGCTTTCGACATCAATACATTTCTTTCAGTCGGCACACTGATCATAAGTGGTGTTAACGGGACGCCGACTTCGCTGGTTCGCTGGGGCGCCAACGGCCTTGCTTTCCGCACAGACAGCAACCAGTTATTCATCGTTCAGACTTCACTGATTCCATCAGCCGAACCGATACCGACTCCTACTCCAACACCTTCACCGGTGCCATCTCCATCGCCTTCGCCGGCAGCAGCGTTCGTCAGACAAATTGGATTACCTACGAACGATCTTGTCTATAGCCAGGCGACGCAAAAATTCTATGCGAGTGTCCCGGGCAGGGTAGGCAGCACCGGTAACAGTGTCGCGGAAATTGATCCGGTGATGGGTTCCATCTCCAATCAAACCTTTGTGGGAAGTGAACCCACACAGTTGGCCCTCGCAGATGATGGCCAGACGCTTTACGTCGGACTGGATGGCGCAGCATCAATACGTAACTACAACATTATCTCCCACACTGCCGGCGACCAATTTCCCGTCGGACGGGATTCATTCACTGGTCCTTATTCAGTCAGCGACATTGCGGTTGCTCCCAGTAACCCGTCGGTTGTCGCTGTAGCTCGGCAACAACGCTTCTCGTCGCCGTCGGAAGCGGGTGTCGCAATTTTTGATGGTGGCGTGCAGCGCACGAAGACCGGGCCGGGTCACATAGAAGGAAGTGACTTTCTTGCTTTCGGCTCCTCGTCCACTCTCTATGGGAATAGTTTTGAGGGCGTCAATATAATGACGGTGGATAGCACCGGAGTTACAGTAACCGGAACCCAGCGTCTTACAGTCGGAAATTCACTAATCTTCGACAACAATCTTCTTTATGCCGCCAGCGGTCAGGTACTCAATCCCGCCACCGGAGATGTGGTAGGAAGTTTTTTCGGTAGTGCGACCTTTGGTTTTGTGTCTGGTGCCATTCACGCCGTCGATTCAGCGAATGGCCGCGTCTTCTTCCTGGTAAGTAGTAGTGGTTCTCGTCAGCTTAGGGCTTTCGATATCAATACGTTCCTTCCGCTCGGCTTCGTCAATATTTCAGGAGTAAGTGGCGACGCATTTAGTTTGGTTCGATGGGGGACCAACGGCCTGGCGTTTCGGACGAATAACGGCCAGGTATTTCTAATAGAAACTGACCTCGTTAATTCAAGTGTGCCCGTAGCGAGTCCGACGCCGACTCCATCGCCAACACCATCACCATCTCCGCCATACATTCCGACCTTTGTCAGACCCGTAAACTTACCGGCAAACAGTCTTGTCTATAGCGACGCGACGCATGGTCTTTATGCGAGCGTGCCTAGCAGTGCCGGCGCTGGTGGCAACAGCATAACGAAGATCACTCCTGAAACTGGGGCGATAGGACCATCGACGTTTATCGGCAGCGAACCAAACAAGATCGCAATTTCTGACGATGGCCAAACGATGTGGGTGCATCTGGATGGGGCAAACGCTGCTCGCCGGTTTGACGTGTTAACCCAAACTCCCGGTCTGCAATTCAACACTAGCTCTCAACCTCCGGCCGACATGGAAGTTGTTCCGGGAAGTCCGCAGTCAGTCGCGATAAGCAGAAGTTTCGCCAACGTTGCCATCTATGATAACGGAGTCCAACGTCCCAATCTTAGTCCTTCATTTCCCAGCGTCGGACCGTTGGAGTTTGGCGCCAGTCCATCGATCCTGTACGGCCTTAATAACACGTCCAGTTCGTTGGACTTGGTAAAGTACCTGGTTGATGCATCCGGGCTCACACAATCAAGTGTTACTGGAGCCCTGTTAACGGGTGGGACCTTGGAGTTTTCCAATGGTCTCTTGTATTCAGGCTTTGGTCGAGTCGCAGACCCGGAAGCCAAAACCCTGGTGGGGACGTTCCAAAATACAGGCTTTGCTTCGGGAATGGCCGTTGATGCCGCCAATCATCGAGTGTTCTTTGCCTCAGCCGGAACGAACACCGTCGTGATCAACGGCTTCGATTCGAATACTTTTCTACCGATCGGATCGGTAACCCTGGCGGGCGTTTCCGGCGCGCCGATAAATCTGGTGCGATGGGGAACCAACGGACTGGCTTTCAATATCGCATTATCATCAGGGCCACCCCGCGTTTATCTAGTTCAAACGGAGTTGGTTTCAAATGCTGAGCCGATTCCGGTTGGATTCCAGTTTGAGCTTGATAATCAATTTACCTTTGAAGGCGCGTCGTCTGTAAACGTTAAGGTTCTCCGCACAGGCGATATCTCCGGTGCTGTTTCGGTTAACTATGCGACCGCCGACGGAACGGCAACTGCCGGTTCCGATTACACCGCGACGAGCGGCACTCTCAACTTTGCAGCGGGCGAGTTGAGTAAGACCGTTTCGATCCCGATCATCAACGATAATCTTTTCGAAGGTGTCAATGAGACATTTAGCCTCACATTAAGCAATCCCAGCGCACCGGCCATAGTTACAACGCCGAGCATCAACATCACTCTTCAGGACAATGATTCCAAACCTCAAGTTTCTATCGCTCCCACTCTGAGTATCTCTGAAGGTGATTCTGGAACTAAAAATGCTGCGGTCAATGTAACTCTCTCCAATCCATCTGTCGAAACCGTAACCATCGACTATGCGACTGCGAATGGCAGTGCCACGGCCGGCAACGACTACGTCGCCACCTCCGGTACGCTCACCTTCGCTCCGGGAACAACCTCCGCCACGATCAATGTGCCGATCAACGGCGATACTACGGTCGAGTCAAACGAAACGTTCTCCGTCACCCTGAGCAATGCTGTAAACGTGAGCTTCGTCTTTGGTCCTACTTTAACCGTTACCATTGTTAATGATGATGCTACCGTGCAAGTGAGTAGCGGTGCTATCAACGTCAATGAGGCGGCGAGCTTTGCCACTGTCACCATCACCCGCGTGGGCGACACTTCCAGAGTGGCTACGGTCCATTACGCCACCAATGACGTCGCCGGCTTGCAGAATTGCACCATCGTGAACGGCAAGGCATCGGAGCGCTGCGATTACGCCACCACCGTGGGACTCATGCAATTCGCCATTGGCGAAACAGCCAAAACATTCATTATTCCCATCGTCGATGATGCGCTCGTCGAAGGTGATGAAACTTTCACCGTCAATCTAAGCGGCGCAACTGGCGCTACTCTGGGCGTGCCCAATCCAGCCACCATTACCATCATCGACAACGACACCGCGCCCGCCACGCAGAATCCGATCGATGGCGTGACACCTTTCATCACGCAGCAGTACATCGACTTCCTCGGCCGCTTGCCTGACTCCATCGGCCTCGCCAATTGGATCGATACTTTAGGCCATTGCCCCAACAACGGTCTCGGCGAGTTTGATAATCCTGACTGCGACCGCGTGCACGTCTCGGCCGGGTTCTTCCTTTCCGAAGAGTTTCGCGGGCGCGGCTACTTTGCTTACAAGTTCTATGAAGTCGGCTTTGACCGCCGCCCCACTTATCTGGAGTTTGTGCCGGACATGGCCACGGTTGGCGGCGCGCAGTCGCCGGAATCAGAAGTGATCAGCAAGGCGGCTTATACCGACGCCTTCGCGCAGCGGCAGGAGTTCAAGAACCGCTACGATGCGCTGTCGAACGCTGACTATGTAAACACCCTCGAGGCCAATGCGGAAGTGGTGCTCGCAAACAAGGCGGCACTGATCGACGCGCTGAATGCCAATCAGAAGACGCGCGCCCAGGTGCTGCGCGAGATAGTCGAGCTGCAATCAGTGTCGGATAAGTTCTTCATCCGTGCGTTCGTCGCGTTGCAGTACTTTGGTTATTTGCGGCGCGACCCGGACACGATTGGCTACGCCAACTGGGTCACCACGCTGACGGCAGACCCGAACAATTTCAGACACATGATCTTTGGCTTTATTTATTCCGACGAATACCGCCACCGCTTCGGGCCGTAGACGCTAGACAGGATTTCAAGATTAACCAAGATGCATCTTGTAAATCCTGAAAATCCTGTAATCCTGTTTGTAATGACTTGTGTATGAACAACAATCACCACGCCGTTTATCTCCGGATGGGCCTGGCCCTCCTGTTGCTCGTCAACTTCGTTACCTCTCCCCTCTTAGCGACGAGAGCGGCGAACACGAAAGCTGCTCCGCTCAATCCTGTCGATGGACCAACGGAGTTCATCAGGCGGATTCCTCTGACCGCGAACGACCTGGTCTACAGCGCCTTAACGGGCAAAATCTA